>Ga0209540_10001040_pt1 | contig 22311 bp, 22 predicted proteins | sample BarGraIncu01121A_FD_184501 | JGI IMG/M metagenome (GOLD analysis project Ga0209540, IMG submission 184501) | Arctic peat soil microbial communities from Barrow, Alaska - Barrow Graham LP Incubations 011-21A (SPAdes) (version 2) | ecosystem: Environmental > Terrestrial > Soil > Wetlands > Peat... | reverse complement strand
CAGCCTGGTCTTCCTGAGAGAAAAGAGCACCAGGAATACAGTCAGGATCATTGCAATTAAAGCAAGCCATAATAATAATGAGAAACGTCCATGGCTGAATTCGGTGAGGAGCGGATAAGGATAGAGTATTGAAAGCCTGACCGGGAAAAAGAATTTAATGATATAGACGAAAAATCCATAGCTGGCTATTTGAAATCTTTGGAGGAGGGAAAAGGGGGCGACAGTATTAACGACATCATGCGGGTCTTTGAGGAATTTAAACATACCAAGTACGTTTTCTCCGCTCTGAAGATGAATGGCAATCAGCCCGACGCAGGCTGACACAGCAAAAAACGGAACCAGGATTAACAGGTTTTTTAATGAAACAGCCTTTAACAAATCTCCAACTACAGGTTTTCCTTCATTGTTTTCAGACAACCAGAAATTGATCAGGAGCAATACAACCGGAAATACGACTGCCGTTGCTTTTGAAAGACATGATAATACAAACAGGAGGAAAGAAAAGACCAGCCAAAGGTATTTTCCTTTCCCTTTATCTTTAAATTTTATATATGAAATTAAGCCAGATAAAAAGAAAAAACTGTACAGGACATCTTTCCTACCCGATACCCATGCAACTGATTCAACATGCATCGGGTGCACTGCGAATACTGCTGCTACAAGGAAAGATAAAGTAATCTTTTTTTTAAACAGGATGAAAACCAGGTAAAAAACAAGAATTGAATTTAATATATGTATTATTATATTGCCGCGGATGAAAGGTTTAGGCGAAATTCCGTCAGGACAGATCTCACAGATGTTATTATTAGCCCTCATGCTGAGAATTGTCACCGGATGATAATTTAAGGACACTACTGTGGAGAAAATATCTTTTAGATTTGTGTTCCCCGGATTCCTGACCATAGAATTATTAATCACATAATCAGTGTCATCCCATTCGACAAATCCATTCTTTGATGCACTCCAGTAGGTTAGGATAACCAGAAATGTAATCAGGAACCCTGCAAGAAAGAAATGAAATTTTCTGTTTTCTTTCAGAGATTCCGCGCTTTCAAATCTTAATTTATCACCATTCATTTTTGAAACGATCAGATGATTTTATTTCAAATTTATAATAATCCCTTTACAACAAATAGAATGATCGGCTTTTGCATTGTTTTTTTGCATAATTTGTAATTTTGATTTCAGGTATTATAATCATTTAATCAATTTATATGAAAGCGTTGATAAAGTTATCCATGGCACTTTTTTTTCTGATCCCATTTTCCTTATCCCTGGCGGGCGCAGTAAATCCCACTCTTCCTGTTACTCCGAAAGCCTCACCCGAGGCTATCGCGCTGCTTGATTTGTTTTACAGCATTTCAGGAAAATATACTCTTACGGGTCAGCATAACTACCCGAATATCAAAGACCGCAATACGCTTTTTGCCGCAGAATATATTGGCAAGACCCCTGTTGTATTCAGCACTGACTGGGGCTTTGCAAAAGATAATGACAAGGATTCATATCTTGCCCGTCCCGCAATAGTCAAAGAGGCGATCCGGCAGCACAAGCTTGGATCGATAATTACTATCTGCTGGCATGCGGTCCCTCCCACTGCCAAAGAACCGATAACTTTTCAGCCTGTTCCAGGAGCAAATCCACCTGCTCTGGCAAGCGTACAGGGACAGCTTACCGACCAGCAATTCAAGGACATACTAACTCCCGGCACAGACCTTTATAAAAGCTGGTGCGCCCAGGTCGATTCAATTGCTCATTATCTTAAGCTGCTTCAGGATGCACACGTTCCGGTTTTATGGCGGCCTTATCATGAGATGAATGGCAGCTGGTTCTGGTGGGGCTGCCGGACAGGTAAATACAGCACTCAGGCTCTTTACCGGCAGCTTTTTAACAGACTTGTTAAATTTCATAAGCTGAACAACCTTGTATGGATATGGAGCGTTGACCGTCCAGGCAGACCAGAAATGAAGTTCACTAATTTCTATCCGGGTAACGATTATCTCGATATTCTGGCGCTTGATGTCTACGGAAGTGATTTTAAGCAGGATTATTACGACAGTCTCGTTGTTCTGTCCAAAGGCAAGCCCCTGGTTCTTGCTGAAGTTGGAAATCCTCCATCGCCGGAAATTCTTTCGAAACAACCGAAATGGGGATACTATTCCATCTGGTCGGGATTTGTGAGAAATACACTTAAAAAGGATTATAGAATTCTTACCGGCGATCCGCGTGTCCTGAGTCTTGAAGATCCCGCCTTCAGGGAAGTCATTGCTCCATATCGAAAAGCCTGCGGCCTTCCTCCGCTTGCAGAAGTAAAAAAGGAAAAAGTAGATTTTTCAGGCAAATGGCTATTCGATGAAGACAGAAGTCATCTTGATAATGTCGGCACAGGCAACCTTCCTGATTTTTTCGAAGCAAACCAGACCAATAATGCCCTTAATTTAAAAAGAGTTTATCGTCAGGAGGATAGCAACGACAGGGTGACAAATGAAGCCATTGTTGCGGGAACTACAACCCAAAACGTCAATCCTGATTTCGCCCAGACAACAATACTGAAACGGAGCGAAAATGGAGACACGCTGATCATTGAATCAAAATCGACAATGAAGAGAGGAAACCAGTCTTTCGAATCATCTGCTTCTGAAAAATGGTACATGTCAGATAACAAAAGAAGCCTCTTTATAAAACAATCCTCATCCTCTCCGCGGGGGAAAAGAAATATTACTCTCGTATACGATAAACAATGAAAAGGAAACTCTTTGCCATTTTAATCTTTCTGCTGCCTCTTTTTATTCTTTCGGCTCAGAACCAGCCTCCGGCAGGGCAATCAGGTACATTTAAATTTTCAGATATCCGCTGGCGCGATATGTGTGTTCTGCCCGATCCGGCAACAAAAACATATTATATTGTCGGTCCCGGATGGCGCGGTGTAAGGGCCTTTACAAGCAAGGATCTTATAGCCTGGACCGGCCCGCAGATGATCTATACAGCTCCGGACACTGTCTGGGGAAATATTCCGGTGGTTAGCATCTGGGCACCGGAAATGCACTTTTACAAGGGAAAATATTACCTCTTTCTGACTTTCGATACCAGGAATAAATTCCAGGAACAGTGGCGCAACTGGTTGCCAAGAGTGACCCGCGGCTCACAGGTTCTTGTCTCTGATTCTCCAACTGGCCCATTCACTGCCTTCCAGAATCACTCTACTCTTCCTGTCGACATGATGACCCTTGACGGAACTTTATGGGTAGAGGATGGAATTCCATACATGGTCTTTTGCCACGAGTGGGTTCAGATATCTGACGGGGGTGTCGAGTACGTGCAGCTTAAAGACGATCTGTCGGAAACAGCAGGCGAGCCAAAAAGATTGTTTCGAGGAAGCCAGGCTCCATGGGGAAAGATAAGCGATACTTACGGCTGTTATGTTACCGACGGCCCGTTCTTGCATATGGGAAAAACCGGTAAGCTTTACATGATCTGGACAAGCGGAGGAAAAGAGGGAAATGCGATGGGGATCGCAATTTCAGAATCAGGAAAGCTTGCAGGACCATGGAAACAGCAGGAAGAGCCTGTGTTTAAGGCGAATGGCGGACACGGAATGCTTTTTAATACATTCGATGGGAAGCTGATGCTCATTTTGCACTCTCCATATAACGGAGATACAAGGCCACATCTGTTCGAAATGGAGGATACCGGCGAAACATTAAGAATAGTAAAAGAGATTACCGGCAATTAGATTTGTATTTTTTTACTATTTTGTCCGGCAGCAACATCTTTATTAAAAGTGCTATATCGGAACGAAATTAACCATATTGATGCCGGCTCTCAACGAAGAAGAGTCTATCGGGAAAACAATTTCCATGATTCCGCTCGCGAAGCTGAAGGAAATGGGATATGATCCTGAAATCCTTGTTGTAGATGGCGGTAGTCATGATAATACTTCTGGCATAGCTTCGGCACTCGGGGCCATAGTAATCAGTTCTCCCAGAGGCTATGGAAGGCAATACCGGCTTGGATTCAAAAACTCGATTGGGGAAATACTTGTCACTGCTGATTCCGACTGCAGTTATCCGATGGAGGAAATCCCGGATCTCCTGAAGATACTCGAGACTGAAAATCTGGATTTCATTCACACCAACAGGTTTGCTTTCATGGACCACGACTCCATGATGCCCCTGAACAGGTTCGGAAATAAAATTTTAACGCTCTTTGCAAATCTTCTTTTCAGCTACGGACTGAAAGATTCCCAGAGCGGAATGTGGGTCTTCAGAAAAAAGATCCTTGACAGTATCCGTCTTACCGGCGATGGGATGTCCCTGAGCCAGGAGATAAAAATCAAAGCCTTCAGGAGTTGCAGGGCCAGGGAGGTTGATTCCTGTTACCGCAAACGGGTAGGGAAAGTAAAATTGAGAATGTTCGTCGACGGATGTGATAACCTGTTTAACCTTTTTAAAATGAGAATTCCGGGATGAGAGTTTTAATTGTAAATCCGCCGGCATTCAACAAAAAGGATTTTATCCGCGAGGGCCGCTGCATGCAGACAAAATCCTCCTGGGCCGCCTTGTGGATGCCGCTGTCTCTCTGTTATATTTCAGCCGTACTCAGAAAAGATGGACACGAAATAAAGCTTGTCGATTGTATTGCTGAAAAAATGAACGAAGCTGAATTCCTTGATCTCGCCAGGGAATTCATGCCTGAAATAGTAGTGTTAAATACGGCCATTCCATCTATCCCGGGGGATATGAAAACAACCGCAGCAATAAAGGCAATTCTTCCTGCAGCAAAAATAGCTGTCGTCGGAATGTTTCCCTCGCTTTATGAAAAGGATTGCCTGGAAAAATTTCCGCAGGTCGATTTTGCTGTTATGGACGAGCCGGAATGGGTTGTTGCTGCGCTTGCCTCAGCTCTTTCTAACAAAAAGCCGCTTGAACAAATACGTGGACTGATATTCAGAAAGGGAGAAGTCGTCGTTGTCAATGAAAGGCAAAACCTTGGTGAAAACAATCTTGATGACCTTCCTTTCCCGGCCCGGGACCTTCTAAACAATGACGCCTACAGGCTCCCCACTAACGGAAAAAGATTCACCCTCCTGAGTGTCGGTCGCGGATGCTCTGAAAGATGCATCTATTGCGTTGCCAATCTTTATTACGGAAAAAAATTCAGGAAAAGGTCTGTTGAAAGCATCATCAGAGAAATTGAGGAGTGCATTAATAAATATGATATCCGGAATTTTCTTTTCTGGGGAGAATCGTTTACGACCGACCCTGAATACGGGGAGGCAATTTGTGATGAGATAATCAGCAGGAATATTAAAATTACATGGTCGTCAACATCAAGGGTTGATACATTGAATCCGTTATTGCTTGAAAAAATGAAGAGGGCCGGGTGTATCCTGCTTGGCCTCGGTATTGAATCGTACGACCAGGAGGTATTGAACCGTGCACGCAAAAGAATAACTATTGAACAAATTGATGCTGCTGTTGAAATGGTCAGAAATGCCGGCATCAAATCGATGGGCCATTTTGTTTTCGGACTGCCGGGTGATACCCGTGAGTCTGCCTTGAAGACGATCGGTTTTGCCTGCAGGAATGTAACATTTGCACAGTTTTATTGCGCTGTACCATATCCAAAAACCGAATTTGGAAGGATTGCCGCAGAACAGAACAGTATAACAGGTATTGATTATACGCAATTTGAACTTACCCGATCGGTGACAGGAAATGAAAACCTATCCCCGCAGGAAATTAAAAAGATCAGGAATTATGCTTACCGTAAATTCTATTTCCGCCCCGGGATGATAATCAGGATTCTCAGGGAAATCGAATCGGTTGGAGCTCTTTTTTCAGTCCTCGATTTTATGGATTGGATAAAACCCAAAAAAGCTAAGTGATTATCCTACAATATTTGTATGAATTTGTTAAAAGTAAAGTGGATAATAAATAAAGATTCCTCGCTAACGCTCGGAATGACAAGCATTTCTAGGTTAATATGGGAAGGTAAGGCGATTCGCTCAGTCGAATCGCCTTACCTTCCCCTGTATAAAAAATGAATTGTCATTCCGAATGGATCCGCCTTCAGGCGGAGGAATGAGGAATCTCTCCTAGCACAAACAAATTGCGATATTGCAACGATTTCTATCTTTTGCAGATACTATTTTACAGGGGCAGCAGCTTTATTATAAAATTCCTTCGTCAAAGTTTCGATCGTATTATTCTTCTTCAGATAACTGATCAGTTCAACCAGCTGGTCGGCGTCCGATTTTAGCAGTAGCTTGCCAAGCTCTTTGTTGTACTGGCTTCCGTCTCCGGCATAATGATTGGGGAATCTTGCATACCACCATATCCCGGTATATCCGAATGGCAGGTCTTTAAGATGGGCCTGGTCTGCTCCAGACTGGCTTTTTGCATCTTCAGCATGCACCAGGTCGGGGCGGATAACATACATCATTGAGGTTTCCTCTTCGCCGGCATGACCATCATTTTTTGTTTTCTTCAGGGCATTTATGGCTTTTTGAGTTGCCTCATCCGGACTTGGCTGGAACAGAACAACAATATAATCCCTCGGGCTGGCGAGCTGGGACTGGCAGAAAAATGGCAAAAAACTATTGTTTCCTCCATGACCACTAAGCAGGATTATCTTTTTAAACCCGTTTCTTGAGAGTTCGCTGCATGTTTCATCGAGCATTTTCCACATCAGATCGGTGCTGTAAGCTATAGCTCCGGGCTGATGCCTTGCCTCAAATATCTGTCCCGTAAAATATGGCGGAAATACCACTGTATACTCTTTCTCCGCAGCCATGAATGCGACTTCCCTTGCCTGAAAGAGATCTGAGCCGATAGGAAGGTGTGGTCCGTGTTTTTCCAATATCCCGAGAGGGATGACACACACTCCGCCTGCCTTTGCAATAGCCGATACAAACTGTGTAGCGGTAAGCTCTTCCATCCTGAATGGAATGACCTGGCTGCTGTTTGCCTGTGGAAGGAGCGGGACAAACAGGAACATTGAAAATAAACAAGCAAATAGTTTTTTCATGTTGAGGGATTTTGTTTTTGATTCGATAATATCATTTTAATTGAAGTTATCAGATATAATGTCCCGGAAAGGAACAATCCTATCCCGAGCCCGTTGTAGAGAATGGACAGGTATTGTTTAGGAATGGATGAATGCCGGAGGGTTATTCCCAAGGTTACCATTACTATTATTATCAGGTAGCTTTTCCATGTGATGAATGAAAAGAAGCATTTCTTCCCCTGAAGCGCAACCAGCCTGGCTATATTTTTTCGTGCCAGCTTCGAAAACCCCATGAAATGAATTGGCATTCCTGCAAGCAGCCCGGCAACATAAAACAGTATTTTTCCACGTCCTTCGTAATGGGTCAGCCATGAGACTGCAAATGATATCAGCATCACTCCTACCCCACACCACATAATACCAGCTGTGATGAGAAGATATTTTTTGTCGACGGCCGGATTCAATTTTTTGAGGTTCATTCTACCTGGGGTTTCATCCTCCTCCCCGGAGCATCCGGGTCAGTTCCATCAAAAGCGGTTAAAACGAATGCCATTGTTTTTTCTTTCAAAATTAAAATAAATAACAGAACAGTCGCCTGGGCTTTTATATGAGAATCATTAATCATTACTTATATTTGTCAGAACTATTGGGATTAATTTATTCTTTTTTTAACCTCATGGTTTATAGTGTGTTATGGCTGATTTAAAATCATTTATTAATCCTGCCCGGTTTTTAAAGGATCTCAAAAGCAAGGATCACCATCGGATTTTCGGCGCGAGTGATATTCTTAAGTACATCGGCCCGGGATTGCTCGTTACGGTTGGATTTACCGATCCCGGAAACTGGGCGGCCAATATCGCCACCGGGTCGGGATACGGGTACACTCTCCTCTGGGTAGTGACATTATCGACAATTATGCTTACTGTCCTGCAGCACAACGTGGCTCATCTTGGCATTGCAACGGGGTATTGTCTTTCAGAGGCTGCAACAATTTATACAAACCGGAGGATTTCGAAAATTATGCTCTCTTTTGCTGAGCTGGCTTCTGTCGCGACATCTCTTGCCGAGATTCTCGGTGGAGCAATTGCTCTTCAGATGCTATTTAAGATTCCCATCCGGATAGGTGCAATAATGGTTACAATATTTGTCATCATTATGCTCTTTTCCCATTCTTACAGGAAAATTGAAAAGTGGATAATAGGATTTGTTTCAATTATAGGCATCGCTTTTCTTTACGAATTATTCCTTGTCGATGTTGACTGGGGAAAGGCAGCTGTTTCCAGTATAAAGCCATCAATTCCCAGGGGTTCAATGCTTTTGTTAATGAGCGTCCTTGGTGCGGTCGTAATGCCCCATAACCTGTTCCTTCATTCAGAGATCATTCAAAGCCGCCAGTGGCATCTTGAGGATGAAAAAATTATTACCAGGCAATTGAAATACGAATTTGCTGATACGCTATTTTCAATGATTGTCGGATGGGGAATTAACAGTGCAATTATAATCCTTGCCGCAGCGACATTTTTCAGTAAAGGCATTAAGGTCGAAGAGCTGCAGCAGGCAAAAAGTCTCCTTGAACCTTTATTGGGAACAAACGCAGTTGTTATTTTTGCCGTCGCCTTGCTGTTTTCAGGCATTGCCTCTTCAATAACTTCCGCAATGGCTGGTGGATCTATCGTATCAGGAATGTTTCTTGAGCCCTATAATATTAAAGACAGCCATACCCGGGCCGGGGTTCTTATCTCCCTTATCGGAGGCTTGATTATTATATTCTTCATCGGCGATCCATTTAAAGGGCTCATTCTTTCACAGGTATTTCTGAGCATTCAGCTGCCATTTACAATAGCTATTCAGATTTATCTTACCTCGTCGAAAAAAGTAATGGGAAAATATGCCAACAGCCGCTTTTTGATTGTTCTTTTATGTATCATTGGAGGAGCGGTTGTCTTTCTTAACCTGAAATTGCTTTTTGAAGTCATTTTCCATTAATCCTCCTCTTACTAATATATATGTCTGAAGAAAAATATAATATCGGGTTGGTTCTCAGCGGCGGCGGGGCCAGAGGCTTTGCACATCTTGGCGTTTTGCAGGCGCTTAACGAGGCCGGAATATTTCCCGACATCATTTCTGGTACCAGCGCAGGCGCGCTGGCAGGGGTTCTTTATTGTGACGGCAATTCCCCCAGGGAGATACTTAAAATTATGAAGACAATCAGCCGTCTCGATTATATGCGCCCGACATTGCCTCGAGATGGCCTGCTGCAGATATCGGGCATTACTAAACTACTTGAAACTAATCTCCGGGCAAAGAAATTCGAAGATCTGAAAATACCCCTGATCGTCACTGCCACTGATCTCAATCATGGCAAGGCTGTATGTTTTTCAAATGGAGACCTGATAACCACTATAATAGCATCTTCCAGCATCCCTGTTTTGTTCAAACCAGTGATAATTAACAAAATATATTATGTCGACGGCGGTGTGCTCGACAATCTTCCCATAAAACCAATTGAAAATAAATGTCACAGGATAATCGGCTCCTTCGTAAACCCTGTCGGTTATGAGGCATCAACTTCGGGTCTTATTAAAATTGCGGTCAGGACTTTTATGCTCGACCTGACAAAAGAGGCAGAAGGGAAAGCGGGGAGATTTGATCTTTTTATTGCGCCTGACGAATTGAAAAATTTTGGCTTTCTCGATACCGATAAGGCCGACGACCTGTTCAAATTAGGTTATAAGGTTACCTGCGAAAAACTTAATGAAACTGACTTAAGCTTATTTAACAGCGCCGGTTCCGGCAAATGAATAAAGCAGTGCAATCTCTTTTCCCCAGAGCGATTCCTCGGGCGTTTCAAGGATAAGAGGCATATTGTCGAAACGGCTGTCGTTCATAATAAATTTAAATGTTGAGTCTCCAAGGAACCCTGTTCCGATATTCCCGTGACGGTCAACCCTGGTTCCGAAATCTTTCTTTGAGTCATTCAAATGCATCCCCATGAGATATTTAAAGCCGATAATTTCGTCGAATTTTTTGAAGGTCTCCGTAAAGCCTGTTTTCGTTTTTACATCATATCCCGATGTATATGCATGGCAGGTGTCTATACAGACCCCGACCCGCGATTTGTCATCAACAAAATCTATAATGTGCCTTATCTGTTCGAAAGTATAGCCAAGGTTGGTTCCCTGTCCTGCTGTATTTTCAATAACAGCAGTTACTCCTTTTGTCTTGTTGAGGACAAGGTTTATTGATTCCGACATTCTCTCCAGGCACTTTTCGACAGGGATGGCGTTCAGATGGCTGCCGGGGTGAAAATTGAGCTTGTCGAGGCCAAGCAGCTCGCATCTCTTCATCTCGTCGAGAAATGAATTCCTCGATTTTTCAAGGGGCTCTTTTTCGGGATGGCCAAGGTTGATCAGGTAACTGTCGTGCGGAAGTATCTGAAATGGCTTAAAATCAAGTTTTTCACAATTAGTTCGGAATTCGCTTATCGTTTTTGCGGCCAAGGGAGCAGAAACCCATTGTCTCTGGTTTTTTGTAAAGAGGGCAAAAGCTCTGGCTTTAATTGCATTGGCATTTATAGGGGCATTTTGAACTCCTCCCTCTGCGCTGACATGTGCTCCGATGTATTTCATAAAATATTAAATTAATATCAACGTTTAATTGTAAATTTACTTATAGAAACTGATATTCTTATAATTGAAAGATATTATTAATTTTGTACACTTTTATCTTACTAAAAATCACACAAATGACAGCAACTGAAAACATTCCGGCCAATACTCCTGCTCCTAAAAAGGGTGCCCCGATAGTAATGATAGCTATATCAATCATTCTTGCCGGCGCTCTTATTTTCCTGATAGCCCGGTATTTTGATCAGAAAAATAAAATGCAGGAAATGGAGACGGCTCTGACCCAGGAAAAAGATTCTCTGGCTAAAGAATTGAGCCGTATGATAGTTGGTTTCGATACGCTTAAAACTGATAATGATAGTCTTAATGCCGGGCTCGCCCGCGAAAAGAATAAAATTGTCAAGCTTCTCTCTATCAATGCTTCAAATATTCAGCTTATAAAGAAATATAAGGGAGAAATCTCAACAATGCGGGAGATAATGAAGAGCTACATCGTTCAGATTGATTCCCTAAATACCAGGAATAAATTCCTTGCCACGGAAAACACCAGCATTAAGCAGCAGATAACCCAGGTTCAGAGTACCAATACCGAGCTTACCAAAGTGAAGGAAGAGCTAAGCTCAAAAGTTGAGATAGCCTCTGTGATCCAGGCAAAGGACATTGTTGCAACTTCTCTTAATAAAAGACAGAAGCCAACAACAAAGATCAACCTTCTCGACAAGCTGAAGATCTGTTTTACATTGCGCGAAAACCCACTGGCAAAAGCCGGTCCGAAAAATGTCTATATGAGAGTGCTCAGGCCCGATTCGCTTGTGATAGCTACAAGTCCGGATAACACGTTCGACTACAAGGGAAACAAGCTGGTATATTCGGCAAACCGTAACGCTGATTACATGAATCAGGATATTGAGATGTGCATTTTCCTCGATAACACAGGTGATTTTATTGTCGGAAATTACAGTGTGGATCTTTATCTCGAAGACAATATTATAGGAAGGACGACATTTATGCTGACAAAAAGATAGGTTGTCAGCTTTTGTCTCCGGGCATCATAAATTCGGAAATAATATTATCAGATATCATAATGCCCTGATTCGTAAGGATCAGGGCATTTTTTTCCTGTTTCATAAGGCCGTACTCGATAAATTTCCTTGATGTATTAATTACATAATCATACCCTTCCTTATCAAAAGTTCTCTCCGTGTATTCAAGGTCAATCCCCCACATGGTCCGCAGGGAGGTCATCATGTACTCATTGAACCTGGTTTTCAGGTCCAGTTCCTCTTTTTCAAACAGCTGTTTATCGCTACCGGCATATCTGATATATTTCTTCAGGTCGCGCAGGTTCCATTGCCTCGAATAGTGATTGTACGAATGTGCCGAAGGTCCCAGGCCCAGGTAGGGAACCTGTTTCCAGTAATTTGTATTATGAACTGAAAAGAATCCGGGTTTTCCGAAATTCGATATTTCATAATGAACAAATCCGGCTGCAGCAGCTTTTTCGGTGAGAATATTGAACTGGGTAGTGCTCTCCTCCTCGTCTACCTCTTCAAGCTTTCCTTTTTCCTTCATCTTCCCGAAGACCGTTCCCGGCTCAATGGTGAGGTGGTAGGCCGACAGGTGACTAATGCCAAAAGAGAAGCTCTTGTCCAGATTTGCCGCCCAATCGTCTGAAGTCATTCCCGGGATGCCATATATGAGGTCAATGGTGACATTGGTGAAACCGGCATTAAATGCTTCATTAATTGCCTCTTCTGACTGGCGTGCGGTATGCCTCCTGTTCATCAGGTTAAGGTCTTTATCGCGCCACGATTGAACTCCCAGGCTGATCCTGTTTATACCCTGGCTTTTAAGATCTTTAAGGTACTCTCCTGTAACATCATCGGGGTTTATTTCGATAGTTATTTCACAATCCTTTTCGATGTTGAAAATGCTTCTTATATGGCCAAGCAGAGAACCGGTCTCCGATGCCAGCAGAACAGACGGGGTTCCTCCGCCCAGATAAATTGTTGAAATCGTTTCCTTTCCAAGATAATCCTTCCTGAAATCTGCTTCTTTATTAAGAGCATCAAGAAAGGGCTGTTTATCATCCTTTGAAATTACATGGTAGAAATCACAGTAATGACACAGCTTCCTGCAATACGGAATATGTATATAAATTCCTGCCATCTTTTTTTGCAATATCTAAATGTATTAATAAAATACCATTCTAATGACTAAATTTGGCGCAAACATCGGGGATGCTTCGCAAGAATATTCTATCAATATCAGTTGCTCTGGTAATTTTGTACCTGAGCCTCGCCAGTTCTGAAACCTTCAATAAAATACCTGTGTTTCATTTCCGGGGCGAGGACAAGGTTGTACATTTCGGAATGTACGCAGTATTCATGGGGGTCCTGCTTTATGAAAACAAAAAAAGAATTAATACCGGGCGTCGCCTTGCGCTTATCGCCTTAATACCATTTATTTTTGGCGCAGTACTTGAATTGATGCAGTCGTGGCTGACAACAAGCCGTACGGGCAGCATCTATGATCTGCTCTTTAATTTATTCGGAATTTTATTCTCGATTGGCATTTACCTGCTGGCGATGAATTCCGGAAGGAATAGAATCAAATAGTCACTGAGCTGTTTTCATTTGCTTTTTTTGCCATATCATAAATTGTCTTGTTTTTAAAAAGTGCGATTAATCCGGATCTCAAAGCTCCATATTCATCGTGAATCGGACATGGCAATATGTTTTTATCTATACATGAACAGTTACCGTCGTGAATTATGCAATTCCTGAAGAAGTCGCTGCCGTCAATAATTTCTATGATATCGAGAAGGGTCACCTTCGCCGGATCCCTGAGCATTGAAAATCCGCCATGCGGGCCTTTTGCAGAATGGAGAATCTTGTGCCTTGCAAGCTGTTGAAGTATCTTTGCCAGGTACGGGGTCGGCAATTCCAGGGCTTCTGAAATGGCTTTTATCCCGGTTTTTCCTGAAGCCTTCTGCCGGCTTGCTATGTATATTACTGCCCTGATCCCGTACCTGCATGAATTTGAGAGCATACTAATATACTTTTAATGGAATTTTGTCAATTCTTCTTTTGTGGCGGCCGCCGTCGAATGGCGTCTCAAGGAATGTCTTTACTATCAGGTACAGTTCCGATTCATTTATAAACCTGCCGGGAATGGCGCAAATATTTGCATCGTTATGAGCCCTGGCAAGCCTGCTTATCTCTTCGTTCCAGCATAATGCACTCCTGATCCCTGGGTGTTTGTTTGCCGTCATGTTTATCCCGTTTCCGGTACCGCATATCGAGATGCCGATATCATAATCGCCTTCCGAAACCGAATTTGCCATAGGATGGCCATAATCGGGATAATCGACGGGTTCTTCAGATGAACAGCCAAAATCCTTTACATCATATTTTTCCCTGATCAGGTAAGCCATAAGCTTTTCCTTGAGATAAAACCCAGCATGATCAGCAACTACCGCTATCTTTTTCTTTTTCACGATTTATACGCTTATTAAAATACCGGCTCAATTTAAAGAAAAAATATTCTTTTATCCGATTTTAATTAATAATCCGTTACAGAAAGGTCGGCCCCGGGCTAATGTCTGGCTTTTGTCTTCGGCTCTTATTCTTATGTTTAAACAAATCAAATTGCTTTTTGTTCTATATTCACAGATATTGGAAGGTCTTTTACGTCTCTTGTTGATAAGATGTAGATAACAGTGGAAAATGTCTTCGTAATTTCTTTATAAAATTTATAAAACATGAACCTTATGGCTTTTTAATATGTTTACGCGGAATTACGCCTAAAATTAAACGCTTTAATTAACCAAAACTGAACAGTAAAAAATATACTTTTGTTCTGTTGCCTGTATTAATACCGGGTTAATAACAGTTGTTAATTCTTATGCTAATTCGCTGATTATCAAAAAAGGCATATTTTTTCTGCTGTTGAAAAGTTGTTTGCTCACTGATAATTATGAAAAAAACAACATAAATCAATTTTAATTTTTAACACAATTAACAGGATATCATAATCATTATAAATATTAAATAATATATCTATTATAATATAATTGATGTTAATAAGGTCAGGAAGCTGAATGAAAAATATACCGGATTATATTTCAGAAATAAAAAGGATGAAGGAAGAAAAGAATGCAATCATCCTTGCTCACTATTATCAGACAGGGGATATTCAGGATATTGCCGATTTTGTTGGCGACTCTCTTGGCTTGTCTCAAAAAGCTGCTTCAAATGATGCAGATATAATTCTTTTTGCAGGAGTCCGTTTTATGGCTGAAACAGCTAAGATACTTGCTCCTGGGAAAAAGGTTCTACTTCCTGATATGAATGCCGGTTGCTCTCTTGCTGATTCATGCAAAGGAAAAGATTTTAAAAAATTCATTAAGGATAATCCAGGAAGAACAATTGTTTCATATGTGAATACAACTGCCGAAATAAAGGCCTTATCTGACATTATATGCACTTCTTCAAATGCAGTAAGTATTGTCAATTCTCTTCCTCCTGAAGAAAAAATAATCTTTGCTCCAGACAGAAATCTTGGAAATTACGTTTTAAACAAGACGGGACGCGATATGATTATCTGGAATGGTACATGTCATGTTCACGAAGAGTTTTCACTTGAGGCTATATTGAAATTGAAAGATCAGAACCCCGAAGCTAAAATTATTGTACATCCTGAATGTGAGCTGCCTGTCAGGATGGTAGCTGATTATATTGGTTCAACAGCAGCTTTGCTTAAATTTACAAAAGAGGATAAGGAAAATTGTTATATTGTGGCGACTGAACCAGGGATAATTCACCAGATGAAAAAGGAGAGTCCTGAAAAAGTTTATATTCCTGCTCCTCCAAGGGATTCTACATGCGGATGCAGTGAATGTAATTTCATGAAGCTGATTACAATTGAAAAAATATATAATTGCCTTAAAAGCGAAAAACCTGAAATTAAACTGAACGAAAAATTAATTATTGCTGCACAGAAGCCTATTCGGAGAATGCTTGATATTTCCGCAAAAATGGTAGCTGAAAAATGAAGAAATTCTTTGTAAATATTATTTTTACCTTATGCGTGTCGGGATTATTCGCACAAGGCACAGAAACTGATAAGGATGGCTTCCATCAGTTCAAGTATCCCAATGGAGTGGTTTCCAGCGAAGGATTAATAAAAGACGGAAAACCAGAGGGTTTCTGGAAAAGCTATTATGTTACCGGAGTAAAAAAATCGGAGGGAAAGCGAACAAGCTTCCTTCTTGACAGCCTCTGGTTGTTCTATGACCAGACCGGAGATACCACTGAAAAAATAAGCTATCTGCTAGGAAAGAAAAATGGCTATTACCTGAAATATAAAAAAGATCCTTCAGTAGGTTTATATGTGTGGTCGCGGGAATTGTTTGCAGGCGACAGGAAGGAAGGTACAGGCTTTATCTACTTTCCTGACGGAAAGGTGCAGCAGACAATTTCTTATAATTCTGGAAAAAAAGAGGGCCTGTCAAAAGAGTTCGACGAAAACGGGAATGTCATTATGCTTCTGGAGTATAATAACGACTTCCTTGTAAGCAGGGGAAAAATAAACAGAAATGACAGCAAGGGCCTAAAGCAGGGATTATGGATCGACTTCTTTCCAAACGGAGGCAAAAAATGCGAAAAAACATATAAGGACGATCTGTTGTATGGTTATTATAAAGAATACGATGCAAGGGGGAACCTGGTGCTGACAATGCTTTATGAAAACGGAGCCATAGTAAAGTCAAGGGTCGAAGACGAGCCTGATGTTGAGATTGTAAACAAGTATGATGATAATAATAAACTGATCTATAGCGGTCCATATCGCAGCAAGGTACCAGTTGGGGTCCACCGTGAATATGGCCCCAATGGAAAGGTGTCAAATTCATTTATTTATAACGATAATGGATTGCTGCTGTCGGAAGGAATTGTGGATGAAGCGGGGAACCGAAACGGCAGATGGAAGGATCTTTATCCTGATAAGACAACAGAAGCTGAAGGAACCTATACAGATAACCGTAAAACAGGCATATGGAAATTCTATAACACCTCCGGCAAGCTGGAACAGACCGGATCATTCAACAACGGAAGGCCCGACGGTTTGTGGAAATGGTATTATGATAAAGGGTCAATACTAAGAGAAGAGGAATACTTTCAGGGGCAGCGCGACGGAACATTTGCAGAATATTCTGCAGCTGGAGATATTATCAGCCAGGGCCAGTACTCCGATGGTGAGAAAAATAGTGACTGGAAATTCAAAACAGGCAACCTGAGTGAAGAGGGAAAATATATTCTGGGGCTTAAGGACGGCATGTGGAAATCGTATTATCCGACCGGCAAATTGAGATTTAAAGGAAATTTTGCACAGGGAAACCCCGACGGACAGCATCTGTTGTATTTTGAAGACGGCAGGCCAAGGGAGGAACAGTATTACCGCATGGGACTCAGGCAGAAAACCTGGAAAAAATTCAACGAGGATGGATTTGCCATAATGACAATCACCTACAAGGATGATGTTGAAATAATTATAAACGGCGTTAAAATAAATCTTCCTGAAAGCAGTACAAAACTTATTAAATAGTTACTTTGCTCCATGGAAGAAAACCTGAATATCAGGAATGAGGAAATTTCTGCTGCGGAAAAAGAACTTGAAAAACAACTCCGGCCGTTTACCTTCAGTGATTTTAAAGGGCAGAAACAGGTAATCGATAATCTTACGGTTTTCGTCACTGCAGCAAAGCAAAGAAGTGAATCGCTCGACCATGTTCTGCTCCACGGACCTCCCGGACTGGGAAAGACCACCCTGGCAGCAATAATCGCAAATGAACTTGGGGTAAACCTGAGAGTAACCTCCGGCCCTGTACTTGATAAACCAGGCGACCTGGCAGGTCTCCTTACTAACCTTGAGGAGGGGGATGTCCTTTTCATAGACGAAATACACCGCCTCAGCCCGGTGGTTGAAGAGTATCTTTACTCGGCTATGGAAGATTACCAGATAGATATTATGATCGACAAGGGACCTAGCGCAAGAAGTGTACAGCTTACACTTAATAAATTTACATTAATAGGTGCCACCACCCGGTCAGGTCTTCTTACAAGTCCGTTGAGAGCCCGCTTCGGCATAAAATTTCACCTCGAATATTACGATCGCGACGTGCTTTCTGGCATTGTAAAGCGTTCTGCAGGTATACTCAATATTAAAATCGAGGAAAAGGCTGCGGGTGAGATCGCAAGGAGAAGCCGGGGAACGCCAAGGGTAGCCAATCTGCTTCTCCGGAGGATCCGCGATTTTGCTCAGGTAAAAGGATCGGGTAAAATAGATCTTGAAATTACAAAATACGGGCTTACTGCACTCAACATCGATCAGTACGGGCTTGATGAAATGGATAACAGGATCTTATCGGCAATCATTGATAAGTTCAACGGTGGACCAGTAGGGATCACTACCATTGCAACGGCGGTTGGAGAAGAGAGCGGAACCATAGAAGAAGTCTATGAGCCTTTCCTGATTAAGGAAGGCTTCCTGAAAAGAACACCGCGTGGCCGCGAAGCCACGGAGCATGCATACAAACATCTTGGGAAACTCTTTGGTCGCGATTCAAACGCCACCCTCTTTTAATCCTGAAAATCAATTAAAAACATTACTGATCTTCTCAAGGCCTTTTTGATTCAGGATCTTGATTTTCCTGCCGTTAAGCTCGACCAGCTTATCGGTTTTAAATTCAGACAATAACCGGATTACCGATTCTGTAGCTGTTCCGACAATATTTGCAAGCTCCTCACGGGTAAGGGAGATCTTAAGGTAATTCTGTTCGTCAATACAAAAATCATTCAGCAGAAGAAGCAATATCTCGGCAAGTCGTTCCCTTACCGTCTTCTGCGCTATGTCGGTTATGAATGAATTTGCCTCTCCAAGCTCATGGCAGGCAAGCTTTAGTATCTCAAGAGCGTATGTAGGATTACTTTTTACAAGCGATATCAGAATTTCAGAGGGAATAAAGCAAACCTGGCAATCGTCAATGACCTTTGCAGAGGTGCATGCCACTTCGTTGCTCAGGACGCTCCTGTAGGCAATAATTTCTCCGGGCTTGGCAAAGCGGATTATCTGTTCCTTTCCGTCCAGACCTGTCTTGAAAACCTTGATTATACCGCTGTGGATGCAATAAAAACCGCTTATCCTGCTGCCTTCTTTGTACAAAATATCACCGCGACGGAACTGACGGAACTCTTTTTCAAAATTGATAATTTCGGCCTCTTCCCTGGTGAGATTTTTGAAAAGAGCACCATTTTCCATTGAGCATTGATCGCAAAAAGGAACCGGAATATCGTGCTGCTTCATAACTTTTGATACTTATTGTACAACGAATAACAACATGATGATGAAAATGTTCAAATTACTAAAAAGCACTCCTGAATTGATCCAGGAAGCGAACATCATTTTCAAAATAAAGACGGAGATCATTTACCTGGTACTTGAGCATTGCCGGTCTTTCAATACCCATTCCGAAAGCGAAACCGGTATATTTTCTGCTGTCGATATTGCAGGCCTCCAGAACAGCAGGATGAACCATCCCGCATCCCAGCACCTCAAGCCAGCCCGTGTGTTTGCAGACGTTACAGCCCTTTCCCCCGCAGATGGTACAGCTGACATCCATCTCGGCCGATGGTTCTGTGAATGGGAAGTAAGAAGGCCTGAGCCGGAACTCGGTTTTTTTGCCGTACATCTCCCTGGCAAAAAACATCAGAGTCTGTTTGAGGTCGGCAAAAGAGACGTTTTCATCAATATAGAGCCCTTCGACCTGGTGAAAAATGCAATGTGCCCTTGCTGATATTGCCTCATTACGGAAGACCCTCCCGGGAGATATGGTCCTTAAAGGAGGCTTCTGGTTCTGCATAACCCGCACCTGGACAGATGACGTATGCGTGCGGAGCAAAATATCATCAGGTGATGAATCTTCAGCCGATAACCGCGAAATGTAAAAGGTATCCTGCATATCCCGCGCAGGATGCTCGGGCGCAAAATTCAGCTTGGTGAATACATGATCATCGTCCTCAATTTCCGGTCCTTCCGAAACAGTAAATCCTATACGCTCAAAAATACTTATGATCTCATTTCTCATTATTGAAATGGGATGGCGTGAACCGGTATTGTACGGCACAGACGGGCGCGTAAGATCATTGACTGAAGATTTGTCGTCGGAAGGCTGCAATTGCAATTTCAGAAAATTGTACTTTTCCGCTGCAAGCTGCTTTAAGAGATTAAGCTTCTGGCCGATCTCCTTCTTGTCAGAAGGCGGAACATTTTTGAAATCCTCAAACAGATCAGAAATCAGACCTTTTTTACTAAGGAATTTAAGGCGGAAAGAATCAAGTTCTTTGTGGCTGTTAACTGATAAATCATTTATTTCAGCAAGCAGGGCATTTATTTTATCAAGCATCTGACGAAAGTAACAAATTAGTTTTTAATGATTTTAATTTTGAGGATCCTGACATCCTTAACTGGCTTGTCTCCGGCATCGGTTTGAACGGCAGCGATTCTTTCTACAACATTGAGCCCCTCTATAACCTCACCAAAAACGGTATATGTCTGATCAAGCCGAGGAACTCCTCCAATGGTTTTATAAACAGTACGCTGATCTTCGGGAATTTTGTAACCAGGGTTCGAGGCGAGAAAATTGAACATTTTTACGGAAGCCTTTTCCTGAATATCTCCATCCGTCATGGAAATCCCTGCTTTACGGATGCTGTCACCAACCTGCCTCATAAAAATGCCGAACACAGCCTGCTTAATATTGCTGTTTATCCTTAGTTCTGACTGGTTTAGCTCTTCATCATTGAGAACAGTACCCTGGACAATATAAAATTGTGTGCCAGACGATCTCATCTCCGGGTTTATATCATTGCCTTCCCTGGCAGCTGCCAGTGCACCCTTCCTGTGAAAATATTCCTTCCTGAATTCTGCGGGGATTGTGTATGTATTCAGAGAATCAGCTGTTTTTGAAATTGGAACAGTCCTGGTTACCGGGTCTCCAGCCTGGATCATGAATTTATTGATGACACGGTGGAAAGAAATCCCCTCGTAGAAGCCCGAATTAACCAGTTTAAGAAAGTTATCGCGGTGCTGTGGAGTATCATCATACAATTTGAGTTTAATGTCGCCAAGACTGGTTTTCATGAAAATAACACTATTTTCATTCCCGGCGGGAGTACCGCAGGAGAGTGTTAATAAGAAAAAAGAAAGGGTAAATATTCTTACTAATAATTTGTTCATGATTATTTTCTTTTGGTTAATAATGTTCTGCAAATCTGAATGCAAAGATATTTAACTTTGTCCGATCATAAAAAAATGATTTTTAATTCTCATCATTTTATTGGATCTGGTGCCTTTTCTCAGGCAATTGCCGTACAGGAAGGAAAGAAATAAATCTTAAAGTGAACGAAGTAAAATCACTGGCAAAGCAAACATTAGTTTACGGACTTGGAACGATTATTCCGCGTTTTTTGAATTATGCGGTTCTGACACCATTCTATACCAGAATATTCACCAATACCGGCGATTATGGAGTAATTACAGAATTATATGCATGGATGGTTTTACTGCTTGTAATTCTTACTTATGGCATGGAGACAGGATTCTTCAGATTTGCGCAAAAAAGCGACAACCCCGACAGGGTATACAGCACGGCGATGATAAGCCTGATTGCGACTTCATTGCTTTTTGTATTGCTTGTGAATGTTTTCATAAATCCTGTCGCTGCTGTTATGAACTATAAAGACAACCACGACTACATAAGGATGTTTGCAGGAATAGTGGCGATTGACGCGATTACGGCAATTCCTTTTGCCAGGCTGAGAAGGGAAAACAGACCCGGGCTCTTCAGTGCCATCAAGATCACGAATGTCATTGTATCACTTTGCCTCGTGTTTTTCCTGCTTAAAATCGCACCGGCTATATATGAAGGAAGCCACGGCTGGTTCAGGTCGGTATATAATCCGGAATACAGGGTTGGATATGTATTTCTTGCAAACCTTATTTCAAGCGGAGTGACACTTGTTCTGCTGCTCCCTCTGATGATTAATGTAAAATTCATCTTTGATGCATCTTTATGGAAAAGGATGATAGGTTATTCATTCCCGCTTTTACTGGCCGGACTGAGCGGTTCAATAAACGATGCGCTGGATAAAATTATATTAAGAAGACTGGTTGGAGAGGGCGATGGATTATCGGTTGTAGGTAAATATGGGGCAGCTTATAAAATTGGAGTTCTTATGGCTCTGTTTATACAGATGTTCAGATTTGCTGCAGAACCATTTTTCTTTGAGAGGGCAAAACATGCAAATGCAAAGGAAACATATGCTTTCGTGATGAAGTATTTTGTCATAGCAATGCTGATAGTATACCTTGGTATCAACTTGTATATATCAGCGATTCAATATATTGTTGGGTCTAACTATCGCGAGGCAATGGTAGTGGTGCCGATAATAAGCATGGGCTACCTGCTATACGGCATATACATTAATCACAGTATCTGGTACAAACTTAATGATCTGACAATCTATGCCGTTTATATAACAATAGTCGGAGCAGCAATAACAGTGCTTATTAATCTCCTTTTGGTTCCTTCCTTTGGGTATATGGCATCAGCCTGGGC
>Ga0209540_10001039_pt1 | contig 22320 bp, 18 predicted proteins | sample BarGraIncu01121A_FD_184501 | JGI IMG/M metagenome (GOLD analysis project Ga0209540, IMG submission 184501) | Arctic peat soil microbial communities from Barrow, Alaska - Barrow Graham LP Incubations 011-21A (SPAdes) (version 2) | ecosystem: Environmental > Terrestrial > Soil > Wetlands > Peat... | reverse complement strand
AACGAACCACAAAAAATACTGAGAAGTCTTTTTCCGGACGATCGTCCGGCAACACAAAAAGAAGCCCCGCTGGCAGTGATGAAGTCATCTCTCCGGCGGGGCTTTAGCTATCTCAATCGAGCAGGGTTAAATGGAAAACGGTTAACCTTCGTATTATAAAGCCAGATTGTAAATGGCTTCGACGTCAACTGGACCAAGCTTCATAAAGCCGCCCATTTTCTCGTCTTCCGTGACGCCCAGATGCTTGACCAGTGCAGGAATATCCTCTTCCTTCGCGCCGAGTGCATCAAAAGTCAGGGGCATTCCGATGGATGCCAGGAATGCCTGAAAACAGCTGATTCCTTCCCGTGCGGTGATTTCGGGATCTGCAAAATTCATGTCGCAATTCCATACACGTACGGCGAACTGTGCAAAACGATTGACATCATGCTTCATGACGAACTTCATCCAGGCCGGCATGATAACAGCAAGTCCCGCTCCGTGCGCAACGTCGTACAGGGATGAGAGTTCATGCTCAATCCCGTGACTGCTCCAATCCTGATCGCGGCCTACACCGCACAGGTTATTATGGGCAACCATTCCGGCCCACATAATATTGGCACGCGCGTCATAATCCTGCAGATTGCTGATAACTTTAGGGGATTCCTCAATCATAGTTTTCAGTATACCCTCGCATAGGCGGTCGGTAATCTCAACATTTTTAGTATTCGTGAAATACCTTTCGCAGACATGCGCCATGATGTCGGTGATACCGCAGGCCGTCTGATAGGCGGACAATGTGCAGGTCGACTGCGGATTCAGGATGGAAAACCGCGGACGCAGTGCTTCACCGGAAGTTGCGCGCTTGAGCATCCCATTCTCGTGTGTTATGACTGAATCGGGTGAACCCTCACTACCGGCTGCAGCAATAGTCAGCACGGTGCCGATCGGCAGTGCTCTGTTAACCGGTTTGCCCGTACCGTAATAATCCCAGAAATCGCCGTCATACGGCACGCCCGCAGCAATAGCTTTAGCTGAGTCAATGGCACTTCCTCCGCCCACTGCCAGAATAAAGTCGATGCCTTCTTTACGGCAAAGCTCGATTCCCTCGTAGACAATTCCGCTTCTGGGATTCGGCATGACGCCGCCCAATTCTATATAAGGAATCTTGCGCTCGTTAAGTGAAGCAACAACACGGTCAAAAACGCCGTTGCTTTTGATCGATCCTCCGCCGTAATGGATGAGAACTTTTTTGCCTCCGAACCGCTCAACCATTTCGCCGGTGCTGTTTTCACTGTCTTTTCCAAAACAAAAATAAGTGGGTGCATAAAATGTAAAATTGTTCATCTGCTGTTCCTCCATGCAATTAGAAAAATGTAATCTGCGGCATCTAAACTATATTTCTTAGAGTGTGCTTTAAGTCAAGCTTTTTGTAATAATTACCGATTTATTCTGGTTCATTCTGATTAATCCCTGATTAATCCCTGATTTATTCCATATAAGCGTCCAGCGGTGTCCCTGCTGCGAATTACACAGGTAATACCCTTACCTGTTGATTGTACTCCTTTTTGGCGGCGACAATAAAGAATAGAAACATGCCCAGATTCATTTTGCACATGCTCAGGCAGCTGAAAAACACGGAATCAGGAAAAATATAAACCAGCAATATTGTGATCAGCGAGATGAAGATGGGGTTCATAAGTACGCACCATCTGCTGTAGATCGTTCTTTTCCTGATAATGACCACAAAAAGTATAATGAAAGCCACAAGCATCGCCAGAGCAGAAACGAGGATGGAGGGAACGGACATTTCCAGCATTTTGTCGGTCAGCTTTATTGCGAGATCGGGATATCCGGCGTCAAAAAGATACTTGTAAGTGAATTGCGGAACGCAAAATACTGCATGAACCATAAGCCATCCGGTACTCGCTGCAAAAAAGGCCAGAAAGAATGCTTTCCCGGACTTGGGAGAGTTCTCTCCAATCCGTTTGGACACGATATATAGACCGGGCAGATAGAAAGGAAAGGCGACGGAAGCTAGAATCAAAGATAAAGTCGGCCGCCAGATCGGCACCTGCGACCAGCCTTCCTGAACCATTCCATATTTCCCAAGTGCTCCCGGCACGGCATATCCTATCAGCAGGTCACCAGCTAAAGTAAGTGCAGCGGCGATAATAGTTGCAATCAAAAAATACAGGTCTCTCTTGTTTTTCTTAGGCATGCTTCTCCTCTTTCATATCCATTCTTCCCGTAGAATTGCAAAAATGCAGTCATCAGACCATTTTTCATCGTTACAATAGCTTTTCACAAAATGAGCTTCTTTTCTGAAACCGATCTTGTCCAGGAGTCGAATGGATCGTTTGTTGTCCGGGTCAACAGATGCTGTGATCCGGTGCATATTCAGGCTTTGGAATATATAGTCAATCATCGCTTTCAGTGCTTCGAAGGCATAACCCTTACCTTGATAATCAGGTGACAGCGTATAGCCGACTTCCACCTGCTCGGGATCTTCGAGAAAACGAATTCCAATATCTCCGATCAGCTTGCCGTCATGCAGGCATATGGCAAACTGCATCCATGAACCGGGTGTCTGCAAAGCCACTCCTGCGTTTCGGGTAATAAAGGCGATGGCTTCATCAACGTGGCTCGGCCTCCAGGATTGATACAGATACACTTCAGGCAATGATCGATAAAGAAACAGGTCTTCCTTATCCGTCATCTCCATCTTTCTTATCAATAATCGTTCCGTGTGAATTGAATTGAATTCATGCATCTTCCTTCTCCTTGAATCTCTTATACCGGCAGGCATAAAGTACAGAATGTATCAAGAAAGGTTTTTCCTGTGTAAAAAGCCGAAGTTCAATTATTTTTGACTGTTCGTTCTAATTGTATCATTTTTTCAACACAATCTGACGATAAGTTGGTCTTTGGATGTCTGTCATCTCAGTCACTCATATAAAGAACCACCGAAAGAGATATTTCAGCTCTCCCTTCCGGTGGTTCGTGATCATATGTGCATGTATCTGTTTCTGTTTTTACCTTTTGATTTTTTTGGAAGTAGTCTTGATAAATTCTTCCGTTCTGACTATAACCTTGGAGACCTGTTTATACGTAGGAAGGGCATACTGCACCTTCCTGATATCTTTCAAGACCTCTGCCGGCGTCTTTTCTTCGCTCAGGAAAACCTCAGCACTAAGCGAGCTTTCCTGTCCCTTATCATCAATGACACCGCGGACAACAACCTCAACTACATATTCAATATTCATGATGTACGCTTCGATCTCTTCCGGATATACATTCTTGCCATTACTCAGCACAATGAGGTTCTTTTTTCTGCCTGTAATTACAAGCTGATCCTTGTCGTTAATATATCCGTAATCACCGGTGTAGAACCATCCGTCCTTTAAGACCTCTGCTGTCTTTTCCGGCTGTTTATAGTAACCGAGCATGACAACGTCACCTTTAATACAGATCTCTCCTATGCCTTCTTCATTGGGGCCGTCAATTCTCCAGTCGATGCAGCGCAGCTTAATGCCGACGGTGTGGTAATCGTTATATTTATCGTGATTCGCGCTGACAAGAGGAGAACACTCCGTAATGCCATAGCCATTGATCAGGCTGATGCCGACGTCATCGAAGAACTTACCGATCTCCGGACGTATAGGCGCACCGCCGCACACGATTTTTCTCAGGCGCCCGCCGAAAGCTGTGTGAACTGATTTGAAAAGGACTTTTCTAAGGTCAATTCCGATCTTTCTGAGCGCATTACTGACAGAAATCAGTATACCGAACACTTTCTCTTTGCCTGAATCCTTAATTGTCTTGGTAATTCTTGAATAGAAAACCTCGACAAACGCTGGAACCAGATAAATATAGGAAGGCTTGAAAAGCTGAAGATTCTTCAGCACTTCCTTCAGGCTGTCGTTGATGCAAATCGTCGCGTGATGGTGAAGCGATACGAGGATTCCGCTAACCGCCTCATAGGTATGATGATATGGCAGAACAGAGAGACAGGAATCAAACACGGTCGAGACCTGCAGTCCGAAGTAGACGCTTGATACCAGATTATGCTCCGACAGCATGACACCCTTGGCAATACCTGTTGTACCGGAAGTATAAACGAGCAGCTTGAGCGCGTTCGGCTCACTTGTCATGGCCAGGTATTCAGTACTATCGCAGCTCTCCCCGTGCTCCATGAATTTTTCGAAGGACATGAAATTCTCACTGTCTTCGAGCCTGTCGAACCCGATGAACAGCTTAACACCCGGAATTTTATCGGCGTTCTCCATGAATAGCTTCTCGTGAGCTTTTGTATAAAATACGACACTGGTTCCGCTTTCATTCAAGATGTGAAAAATATCGGCGGGCGGCAGTTCCCTGTCGACCGGAACAAATACACCGGCACTTTTCAGTACGGTAAGGTATGTGACCACCCACTTGTAGCTGTTGATGCCGATGCAGGCAATATGCTTGTCGCCGTATCCGAATTCTGTTAATGCAGATCCGAGCGCATTGACTTCATTCGCAAATTCAGAATAGGTTACTTCGACGATTGCGCCGCTTTCCTTGTATTTGAATGCTATTGAATCGCCTGCTTCCTTAACGGCAATATCAAGTAATTCCTTGATGGAGCTGAATTTTTCGACTTCATAGTAAGGGTAGTCAGGTTTCTTAACAGTCATACAAATCCCCCTTTTGAACACATGATATATCAACGATAGGGCAAAGTGCTTTGTAAGTCAAGATACCTGTTTCAACAGCACGAAAAGTGCCTGCTGAAACGAATGTTTTCAATAATTCGCACGGTTTTTGCTATATATAAATGTATTCATGTGAACTATATCGTATAATATAATTATTTGTCAGCTTAATATAAGGAGAGTAATCTATGAGAAAAATTGTAAGTTTGCTTCTGGTCTTCGTAATAACAATATGTCTTTCAAGCTGCGCTGATACGGGTATGGAAAGCAATGTAAAAAATGACAGCCAGTCTGCCTCGGCTGATACTAAGGAAGTTATTGATACAGCGCAGGCGGAAACGACTGTGCCAATGATGGAAACGACTGTACCAATGACAGAAACAGCTGTTACTTCTGTGACTGACCTCCTTAGTACAATCACACTAAAGAATTATCCTGTCGTGGATGGATCAACAGCGACAATTCCTCTTGCAATCGGACTTATTCAAAAAATTGCAGGATGTACAGCGGCTCAGGCTGAGGAATCCATCGCATTCAATACGACTGATGCAAGTTACACGGCGATGGCCGACGGGAAATCACAGCTGCTTCTGGTCTATGAACCGGCTCAGCCGACAATTGATGCACTGGATGTCTTCCATACTCTTGATATGCGCCCGATCGGCCTGGATGCACTTGTGTTCATCGTTAACGAGGACAACCCGGTTGATTCCCTCACAAGCGACCAGATACGAGGAATTTACAGCGGTGAAATCACCAATTGGTCGGAAGTCGGAGGCGAGGATAAAGAGATTATTGCCTTCCAGCGTCCGGAGCTCAGCGGGAGCCAGACGCTGATGCTGAATCTGATGATGAAAGGAACTCCGATGATTACGCCGGAGACGGAGCTTATCTCTGCAGGAATGGCCGATATCATAGAAGATATTTCCGCATACACCAACAGTGCCGATGCCATCGGGTATTCCGTGTACTACTATGCCAAAAATATGTATACGCAGCCCGGATTAAAGTTCGTCGCTGTCGACGATGTACTCCCTTCCAATGACACAATCAACAGTAAGGTGTATGGCTTTACCAATCCTTTCTATGGTGTTATCCCGCTTGATCCGAGTCCCGAAGCGAAAGCTATTCTGGACTGGCTTCTGACAAAAGATGGACAGCAGCTGCTCGTCGACTGCGGATATGTTCCGATCATGAATATTGACTGACAGACAGCCTGCGTGTTTTCAAAGTACATCTTCAGCGGGGAGATTAATAATGAATGCCAAAATCAGAAGTCGAATGTTTGCCCTCCTGATCACCTTCGGGTGTGTTCTCATGGTAACGTGTTCCTGCAGCATGCCCGGATTTCCAGTGAAAAAGCCATCTTATATTACACTGATACCGGAAACGACAGGAAACATTGCGTCTGATCTGCTTCCGACGGCTGCCCCCACATCGACGGCAACCCCTACTCCGACACCGACACCCGCCCCTACACCGACACCCACTCCTGCACCCGTGTACATTCCGCGGGAAGATCTGCCGGACGGCAGATTATTCGAGGAAGGTTACTATGCCGTGATTCCCGGTGAGGGAGCGTATTACAATGTGTTTGACAGTTACGGGAAACAGGTTAGTTCTTTCCTCTTTACGGACGCTGAGAGTACGAAGCCGATCGGATTTTTCACGGAAGAGAGCCTGTCGGTGTACTGCCGATTGAACAGGGATGATGTTAATCCTGTCGTTCCCGAAAAACCGGATGAGTACAACTGTTTGTTAAAGAGCAATGAGAACGGTTTTTATCAGATTGATTATGCGAACGCAAAAGTGTATCTCTATAACACGGAGGGCGAATATATCCGCACATTATCCTTTTCGGTGCCTTCCGATCTCGGCGGCTGGGTGGACATCGTCGTAGCTTATAATGAAGGTGAGACAATTGTTTCTTTTCAGAGTAATCAGTTGAGCACAGACAGCGGTACCTGGTCCTACTCGAACACAATCTATTTTGTGTCGAAAGACGGCGCAGTCAACAATACCTGCCGTATAAAAGATCTTCCGGGTAAGCCTGCAGGTCTTCTGGGAAGGAAATATATCCTCACATACACAGATGAATACGACCCTGCTCACTGCAGTATCTATGACTTCAGCGGCAGTCTGATCAAAGAAGACGTAACTTTACTTAGGGACAGCTATTTTACAATATGGAGCCAGGAATCAAATACATCTATTTGTATCTGTGATTACTATATGCAAAACGGGCAGACATATGATTCCTCTTTCCTGCAAGTCGGAAAGAACACAGTCGAGCCTGATGGTGATCTTATCTACGGCGCAGAATATGACGTCGGAGGTATAACCTGTATCGCGCTTTACTGGGAGCAGGGCACCTATTACTATTCATACTTTTCAAACACTGTAAATGAATTGGTTGCAGTAGGGACCTCAGATAAGAAGATTGCCGTACAGACCAAAGACAGTGAATATGTATTTGACAATGTCGGCTTAAAATACTACGGAATCAATAATCATGTTCTTGTGCTGGGACCTGATACCGGCGACAAATATAAGGTCATTTCTCTTGAAACAGGGGAGCTGCTTTATACCATTGAAAAATATAGTCAAGTTCAGATTGCAGATGAATATATTCTTGTAAGCAGAGGCGATTACTCGCCGGTTTACGGCACCTTCCCGGACTCATATATAATCGACAAGGCCGGGAATGTCCGGTTCACATCAAAACAGGCCTACGCACAGTGTACCTCCGGAGAATATATCATTCTTCATCGCGGACCCTATATCGGCATCGCCGACTTAAATGGCGATTGGATAGTGAAGTCACTCGACTGGGTGCTGACCAGGGACGAGGTGTACACCTATCCCCGGGATTGATTAAGATAGCTCAATTCTCTGGGTTTGATTAACAGAGCCCTTATCCCTGGGACTGATCCTGAATAAGATGGGATGAGCCGTATTTCTCGCGTAGACGGGGCTTCTCAATCTTACCGGTCGGATTGCGCGGAACTTTGTCAAATATTACTTTGCGGGGACGCTTATATCTCGGTAAAGGTGCGCAGAAGACTTCTATATCCTCGGCCGTACATGAACAGCCGGGCTTGAGCTCTATAATAGCTGCCGCTATTTCTCCGAGGCGTGCATCGGCCAGACCAATGACGGCCACATCCTTGATAATAGGGTTTGAGCGGAGAAAGTCTTCAATCTGTACCGGGTAGAGATTCTCTCCGCCGCTTATTATCACGTCTTTCTTACGGTCGACCAGATAAATGAATCCATCTTCATCCGTTCTGGCCATATCGCCGGTAAACAGCCAGTCACCCTTAAGGATTTTATCGGTAGCCTCCGGGTCATTGTAGTAGCACTTCATTACACCCGGTCCTTTGACGGCCAGCTCACCAACATCGCCGGGAGTGACCGTGTTTCCGCTCTCATCGGCAATTTTGGCCTCCCACAGGTAACCCGGCTTACCGATGGCGCCGACTTTGTGGATGTTCTCAACTCCGAGATGTACACAACCGGGCCCGATTGATTCGCTCAGGCCATAGTTCGTATCGTAGAGATGATGGGGGAAATAATGCTGCCAGCGATGAATGAGGCTCGGCGGAACCGGCTGAGCTCCGATATGCATCAGTCTCCAATGGGAGAGATCATAATCCGTAAGCTTCACTTCTCCGCTCTCAATGGCGTCAAGAATGTCCTGCGCCCACGGCACCAGAAGCCAGGCGATCGTAATTTTCTCTTCCGAAACCGTTCTAAGAATCCATTCCGGATTAATTCCGCGAAGAAGAACGGCCTTGCTGCCCGAAAGCAGGCTGCCGAACCAATGCATCTTTGCGCCTGTGTGATAAAGCGGCGGAATACAGAGGAAATTATCATCACGCGTCTGTCCGTGGTGATTCTGTTCGGTATAACAGGAGGACAAAAGACTTCCGTGTGTGTGTAAGATAGCTTTGGGGAATCCGGTGGTACCGGAAGAGAAATAGATCGCAGCATCATCTTCCTCGGAGAGCTCGATTCCGGGATCTGTAGAGGAACAGTTAGATGTCAGGCGGTCATAATTCTCAGCAAAAGTCGGACGGTTCTCGCCGGCGAACAGAAGCGTTTTGACATCAGGAATCTGATCATAAATGGACTCGACACGGCCGATAAATTCCGGCCCGAAGATCAGGGCTTCCGTATCGGACAGCTCCAGACAATACTTTATCTCATCGGCTGTATAGCGAAAATTGAGCGGAACCACAGTGGCGCCGGACTTGAGAATTCCAAAATAGATCGGAAGCCATTCAAGGCAGTTCATCAGAAGGATAGCTACTTTATCACCTTTTCCGATGCCTCTTTTCAGAAGGAGGTTAGCCATGCGGTTTGCCTTTTCTTCAAAAACCAGCCAAGTCATTTCTCTTCTGTACTCACCGGCAGGATTGTTCTCAATCAGGTCAAATTCGCGCCAGATTACGTTATGTCTTTCCTGAAGATCCAGATTAATCTCGATCAGACATATCTCCTGACCGTACTTCACTGCATTGCGCGACAATAAATCAGTGATATTCATTCCCTTATCCATCCTTCCGTACTACAAGTGCTACGCGATATATATATTACTGAATAAATATAATGATTTGAAAATGCAAAACACCAAATCATTATAGGGTGATACATCCGGAAAATCAACTTCCTCAACCCATTAGCAGGAGCTTTTTTGTGTTGTCCGGCTGTTACCGAAATCCTCAGCGCCTGCCATACACACGCGAGAACTGTTTAACATGCCTTTCGAGAAGTTCCAGCGCTTCGTCCGTCTTATCCGGAAGCGCGTCATATTTACACAGCAGCAGGTATACCGGTGAATAGAAGGCAAGTGCCATTATCTGAGGGTCGCACTCAAAAAAGGTACCGTTTTGAATCATCCGGGCAAACAGAGATGTCTGATAATGAATCGCACCTTCAATATAGAAGCTTTGGAACGTATCACCTGCCTTTTGGCTTCTGAACTGTTCCGCCGTAAGCAGCCGGCGGAATCGGGATGCAAAATCGTCTTTGGCGAAGTACATGAACAGATTCCCGGCCATTGCCGCAAGAGTCTCTTCTGTCAGTTCCATATACTTATCTGCGGCCTGTGCGGGTCCCCCTTCAGGAACCTGCATCTGCAAAACGGCGACTTCGTAACGTCTCGACATTTCATCGATTATACTGCTGAATATCTCCTCTTTGTTCTTGAAATGATTGTAAATCGATGCAGCCTTAATTCCTACGGCCGCTGCAATCTCGCGCATCGAGACTCCTTCAAACCCTCTTTCGGAAAACAAAGTCAGCGCTCTGTTTATTATCGTCGCTTTTGTGCTTTCCATTATAGATTCCTCCATGGCCGGGCTTTGCCAAGCCACCCGTTATTTCCCCAATAGTCCCTGTCTGCTGTATTCCAGTTATTCTTCTGCTGCATCATTCTTATGATATTAAAGAGTATCAGATGCCTGATATCCGGCTTCTTTTTATTAATCTGCCGATTGATCTTTCCCGATACGGCTTCGACTTTGCGGATGATTTTGAGCCGGATTTGCTCGGGTACTTCATCCCAGCGGGATGCATTAACGGCAAAATGCACGCGGTGAATCCTCGGAACACCCCACCAGAACATCTGCCTGGCCAGCGATTTGGTAACGCTTCCAGCTCCGCCTCCTGCTGCCGTGGATATCACAATTCCGATCTTGCTGAACATTTCTTTGCGCGGCCGATGCGGCATCCACATATAGGCCAGATGATCCATTAATGTCTTTAACTGTCCTGTCATCTCAAAGCAGTAGTTCGGCGAATCAATAATGATGATCTCCGATGCAAGCATGGAAGTCACGATTCTCTGAACTTTTGCCTGCTCCGGACATTTTTCCTCGCCTTTCATAATACAGCCAAAACATCCTACGCAGAAAGCGGGTGCGTCGCCGGGCATATAATATTCGTGAACCGTCCCTGCATCCTTCACCAGACTGTCCCTTATCAGCTCCGTTATGTGATATGTGCTGCCTCTATGGGCCTGGCCGTGAATAATTGTGATTTCCACTTCTTTGCTCCTTGCTAACGATTGTTAGTTCATTTTAGCTAACGATTGTTAGTGTGTCAAGAGGCAATCAAATATTGCGGCGCATGCGTTTATACGCACAGTCACGGCGCTCTTATTGCGCTGTCCCAGCGCTGTTATTCCATTGTTACCGCGCTGTCCTGATCGGCTCTGCATTTCTCTGATGCAGGCCATACCGCAAGGTACAGTTGTTAAGGGCAATTGTAGAGGACCGCGGAACCAACCCCGGCATCCTTCCCTATATAGACGGTATGTCCCTGACTTACATATGCTTTTGCATGATCAGGTGCAACTCCCACACGAAACTCCAGGAGCTTGATTTCTTTCACACATCCAATTTTCATAAAAGATCCTCTTTCCCTTTTGTATCAGTGTTTCTGATATCAAATGAACTGACCGGATCTGGGCCCCTTATAATTGACCTGGTAATCTGAAGACATCCGTTTTCATTAGGTACGGTTCTCCAGCGGACCATCTGAATTATACCGTCACATATCTCAATAGCGGTCATGCTGGTAGGGTAGATGCAGCATCCTGTGTTGAAGAAAGGCAGCTCCTCATCCCTCGGGTATTTAAACCGGTGCGTGTGCCCGCAGATCAGCATCATTTTGTTCTTTGCTATCCATTTGTTGCAGTTTTTTTCAATCTTATGCTGTTTGTTGATGTTCTTTACGGGACTGGCTGGATTTTGAAACCCGAAAGCGTGCATATATCTCCAGAAATATTTGAGCGAAAGCATAGAAAGGTACCATAGCTGATCGTTGGGAAAGTCTCCCTGATGACCATGAACCGTGAAAATTTCCTGTCCAGTCTCTTTGTTTTTGAGCACCAGTGCTTCACAGGGATTGATCCCTGCGAGAAATTCAGCGGTCATTTTTTTGTACTCATAGTAGTAAGTCAGGAAATTCTTCTCAACATATTCGTGCTTTTTCAGCTCAATATTATGATTGCCGTAAAGGATAATCAGTCGATTATGATCATGAAAATTTTTAATACTTTTAAACACATCGTAATGGGCATTTTTTATTGTCTTGAATTTGGGATGCTCCCAAAGCTCGTCTCCGTCTCCCGCTTCTACATAGACAAACCCATTCTTAAAATAGTAATCAAGGGCATAACGGTACGTATTTTCGTTTTTCGTAAATTCATCCGAAAGACCCCCGTCTCCTCTGTGACAGTCACTGATAAAAACATATCTGGATTTCTCATCAAAATATTCAACCCTGGCATTTTTGTAGGCTTGCGTCAATCGTTGATCCGTCCGCATTATTAACACCTCTTTGCACAGCTGTTCTATCTGGGCCGGTCATCAAATCCATTTTTCGAAAAAATCGAAAAAAAAGCAGAGCATGCGCCCCACCTTACTTTTCGTCGATTCATTTCTGACACAAATAGCGCATTGGTACTGAAATCAGTATAGCACTTGTCTGCTTCTGCGCCTCATTTATATTACTGTCGGCACAGCAAACTGCCTGCCGCCCCAAAGGAAATCTAATTATTTACTTGCCCTTTGAAAGTTTGATTATTGTCTTGCCCTTTTCCTGTGTTTCACAACAAGCAGACATAGAAGGCTGCCGGAAAGAAGAAGCATGGAAAGGCTAAGTACCTTTTGTGTGCTCTCCCCTGTTTTTGCCACAACAGAAGTATATGCAGACTCTCTTCCCTCTGCTGCAAAAGTCCATTTTATCAATCCAAGTGCGTTCTGATATTTGTTATCCATTGCAGGATCCAGTGACAAATTAACCGTAAGTTTAGCGGAAGTCAAACTGTCAAAGTTTCCGAGACTGATATAATATTTTGCAGAATCTGTTCCGTGGGAATCAACATCGAGATTCCCCCATATCGGACCTCTGTAAAGAACCGTTCCGACTTCGTTTGTTATCGTAATGGTTGCATACTCTTTCAGCAGTTTTTCGATCAATTCACGGTTTTCCGGAGTACTTTGCGTTTGATCGATGTAGTCAGCCTTCAGAAATATTTCGGTCTTTTTAGTATAACTGTTCGTAATTTTGATTACCTGACTTTGGCTTTCTCCCGGGATCAGGTCTTTAAAGTTAATAAATAAGTCCCCGTCAGAAGAATTGAATCTGAATCCGTCGGTCGGATTAATAAATTCTACTTCCGCAATGGATGCTGCGCCGGATCCGGACCTGCTGACAGACAAAACAGAAGAATCCATACCCCATGCTTTGGGTCCGTCGCCTGCCGACTGGATGCACTCCATATGCACAATAAAATCAGCCATCATCTTTTCGTATTCATTACCACTATTTGAATCAACGGTAAATTCCTTCATCAGGGGAATCGTGGATTCACCAGGCCTGACGACACCTTTGTAATAAAAGTAGCCGTCAGCCTGGTCAAAATGCCAATTGGTCGAATTGAAGGTGATATGGATGTTGTCAGTGGGTAAGGAAGGAATAACGATAAGCTTTCCTTCGGAATCTCTGGAACTGCCCCAGGCTATGTCCATTTTCAATCGCACAAGCACGTCGATACTGCCGGTGTTTTTGACGGAAACAACATTTGGAGCCGTCGTTCCCGGCATGACAATTTGTCCAAAGGAAAACCCTTCCATACTCACTAATCCCTTGATGCTGCCGATCGATATCCTATTAACGGTTTCTCTTTCAGCTGTCCATGCGGCAAGAGTACCGCCGGCAGAAGAAACAAACACAGTCATAAGTACGATAAGCGCCGCAGCATACGCCGGGAACTTGTTCATCCATTCACCCTCCTTTCGACTCAATTTATCTGATTAACATCTGATCCGTTCATGCTTTTTGATCCGTTTATGTACTATTTATGCATCAAGCTCAGCGTAAGCAAGGCCAGAAGCGGTAGCAAAATCACCATCAAAGTTGTCGCTCTGGATTGCCTGTGCAGTAACAATGATTTGGTATTTGCCCATCTGATCAATCGTGACACTATCATAGTCTGTAGGAATGGAAATTGTTGTAAATAGCGTCGCAGGAGCAGAAGCCGGATTGAAAATGCTGTTGTAGTTGTAGTAGTAAGTATTAGGATTTGCCCCAAGGGGGGAAGGGACAAAAGTGAAGCCAGTTGTCGGAGCAAAATCCCAGCCTTCGATGGTATCCATAATCAAACCCGCACGGGCAGCCGTCATATCGGCGCCATCATCTGTTACTATTTCTACCTTAACACGCATATAGCTGTTACCGGCTGTTGCTGTTACAGTCGGATCTTTAGGAATAACATCCCCCGGGAGTACTCCCAATCCGGGGTTTTCGGCTGGTTTCCAGGCAGGTTCAGCCAAAGCAATTTTAACATTACCCACTGTAAATGTGTTGGTTACAGAACCTGAATCAGTAAGATAAGCAAGTGTCCCCCCAATAGCAAGAGAAGCGATCAGAACGGTAGAGGCCAGGATTACAGCGATTTTTTTCTTTGACATGATTTTGTTCTCCTTTTCATAACTTTGTTTGTTCTTTGGTCTTTGTGTTCAGACATGCCGTGGTTTAGGGAAAGATTGATCCGGGACCTGAGTGTGTATATGTTAAAAGCTTTAAGTGAAAGCTTTACAACCATGGGTAAGCTACGCAGGTGTACTGACAAAAGAAAAGACTGACTTGGCTGTTGATAGATCCATTGCCGCTATTCCTGCATATTGGACTACGCAGCCCTCAACATATATTTGAAACCCGCCCATTGTCTTGAGCTCGACCATCTGTGCCTGCGTATTGGAAGCTTTGATGGTTACTTTGCTGAACAGCGGGATGGTCGTATCGGCAGCGGCCAGCGGGCTTGTCGAGGCAGCTTTTACAGGTGTCTTGTAATAGAAGGTTTGCGAGAGTGCGGAGTCCAGACTTGTATCTCCATCGCCTGTTAGGGAATCGTCAAACCTTGACCAATCCGTCGTGTTCCAATCGATAGTGACTGCAGCCAGGACTATTGCCAGATCTTCTGCAAGTAATGGCTGTCCGTATGCAACGGCATCCGGTCCGTAACAGAAGGTTACCTTAATTGCTGCCCATTCATCTATGCCCCCGGTATTTGTAATCTGAGGATCTTTGGCAATAACACTGCCGGGAACAAGATTTGTCGCTCCGGCGGCTTGCCACTCCGGTTCATCGAGCTGCGCCTTCAATCCATCCGCAGAAGCAACGAAATGATTAGCCAAAGGATCCGTGATGTCCATGGGATACGCAATAGTACCGTCCACTGCAAGCAGCGCTACGATACAAATCGCCAGTAATCCAATAACATGCACTTTCTTTCTTTTCATTTCTTCGCTCCTGTGATGATGCAGATTCTATTATGCTGCTGATATATTTTTGCCGGCATCAACTTGCACTCCCCAAAGTGCAAGTGCCGCGTCGGTTGGCTGGAGAACATCTGACATTACTTCAATTTCTACGACGATGTTCTGATACTTTGCTGTCATTTCCGCCGTATTATCGGTAAGGGTGACGCCGGTTAGAATCGGGGGTGTCGTCTCGCCTGTGTCCAGCACCTTTCTATAATAGAAATAGCCGTCTTTATAGAACCAGAAAGTCTCCCAATCACCTGCAAAATGCAGCGTGATTTCTCCCATTACCATTGTTGCATCTGTTGCTGCCGCTTTGACTGTCGGCGCTGTCAGAACACCGGTCGGTGTCGATATGATATTTCCTCCTGCCGAATCCTTGAGCATCGGAATAATGGCAGCCCGTACGGCTCCCCCCATTGAACCGGCTGGAATGGACAGGGTTACTGGCTTGGTATCTGCTCCCCATAGAACCGCAGCAGGGGTGACAGATGGTTCCTTGACCGTTACCGCAGGAATCCCGATGGTAAAATCGTTTGCTGCCGGTGTTGTATTTGCAGATAAATATGCATATGTTCCGCCCAAAGCAGCGGAAGAGATCAGGAAAATCACTAGTGCTGTAAGAGCAGCTCGAGCTTTGCTTTTCCCGACAAAAAGTCCGGCAACTATGTCTTTCATTTTCTTTAAATTGTCTGTGTTCATAGCTGCCTCCTTTTTGCATATTGTGTCTGTTTATTAACCATATATGTGTCTCCTGACAGGCTACGAACCGGACTCTTTCTTCTCCGGAGGTATCGATTCCTCTTTATCTGGCAAAGCGGGCTTCTCTTTGCTGTCGCTAAGTGCAATCGTAAATATAGTAAGTGCAGCAATAATTGTAATAGCGATTATCCGGCCGGCGGTCGTATTAACGTAATCGAAAAAGTATCCTATTTTGGGAATGGAATACTTCTCAACACCTATCACATTTCCATATATGACGGACCCTGCATCCTGTGCATTATTTGCGTCGCCTTTGGTCGTAAATCGTCCGGCATCCCTGTCAACAGCAACGACTCTGTGTGTTGCAACAGTCAGAGTCTCGTTGAGCACAAAAGAGATTATATCGCCTTCCTTGATTTTCTCAGGATCGGTAGGAAACACATATATTAAGTCCCCGACCGAAAGTGCGTCTTCCATGCTGCCGCTCAGAACGGTATACATCTTGATTCCGAAAAGCCGCGGCACTGCTACGAAGAGTGCAGCGGCAATCAGAATTACCAGAATCGTTGTTGAAATGACTGATGCTATTTTTTTCATTCAAATGCTCCCTTATTTATTATATTGATCAATCGGTTCAGGACGTTATTCTTTCTTGTAGAGATATATCGTACCAGAGGTCTGTGTTCTTTGTCGGAAATAATATGGGCTGAAAGCAGCTGGCTGATTCAAGTAGTAGTTAGTCCAGTTACCGTTGCCGTTGCTGACTCTCGTGTATAAGTAATGGTTCGCATTGTCGTATATCCAGTCAGAGACAGCTGCGAGTCCTTCGACGACGTCTACACTGAGACCTCTACCGTTGCCGTTGGTTCGACGATCAAGGTAATTTGTACCGTTCATGACATCGTAACCACTACCGTCTGCAATAAATGTCCACTCCATGGCGGCTGTTATACCGGTAGCCGTTACCTTCTCGATATTTGCATTGTCGATTGTAACCGTCACAGGTACGCCGCTCAGATAGTCGGTATTATACGTAGCATTCGAAAGCGCATAATAGCTAGTTCCATTTTTAGCAACTATTACATAGGTCCCATTGTCGGTAACGCTGTTTACCCGTACGTATGTCACAGCTGGAGTAGGTGTAGGTGTAGGTGTAGGTGTAGGTGGCGCTGTTGCTGTCGGTACAGCAGTCGGTATTACGACTGGCACCAATGCCGGCTTGACCATCGTATTTGTCACTCTTGAGTGGTCACTCACCCATGCATTGACCGTCCGGCTGTCAACAAAGGCAAACTGATAGCCGGTACTTAGAGGATTGTCTATCAGCATCGATAACTGTCCGCCTGCATACGGGAAAGTTGATGTCCCGTCACTTGCATTCGTTGATTCCGTTTGAATCGAATATCTCCAGTTACTGCTCTTTTCTACTACGCTATATGTTCCGACCGGCATACCGGCAAAACTCTGCGAAGCAGCAGTCTGTCCCGCAAGAACAGTAATTACCGAATAATATGTTCCGGTCGGCCCGGTAATCTCAAACAGGAATTGTTCGTCCTTATCTGATGGGGCCGTTATCGTTTTGGTCAAAGTAAAGTCACAGTAGGGAGTGTTAGTTACGGTGAGGCTCTGATTATACCCTGCAGCGGTATGATCAATTACAATATCTGCCGTCACAGCACTCGCCAAATCGATAGCATAGCCGGCAGGCGCTATGGTTTCTTTGAAGTAATATGTGCCTGCATCAAGTCCCGAGATATGGATTACTCCGTCGGCATCTGTCGTCTCCGTTGAGATAGCTGAAGCTCCGCCTTTTTCCCAGAATTCAAATGTCGCGCCGGCCAGTTCGTTAGATAGATCATTTGAGTCCACCTTTGTCAGTGTTATTCTACCTAAAGGCGCATTTGTAAAAGTATATGTTATCTGGCTTGATGTGCTGACACTTGTCTTGCTCACTTGAAAGTACTTGGGTATAGCTTCTTCTGATACCTCGTAATCCAGAACGGTTACTCCATCTGCAGCATATTTAGGCAGATCACTGAAAGTCGCTTGCCAGCCGTTTGTATTTGACAGAACGGCGATTTTATCGTACGTACCGTTTATGCCGGTAACATGTACCGTTATGTTGTCCGGCTGTGAACTGTCCTGCGCTCGGCTGACTGTCCATAATTTACACACAGTAATCGTTTTATCTGCCTTCGCATATACAAACCCTACATCGGCAGCTGTAAGCCAGCCGCTGGCGGCAACCGTTAACGGCTGAGATAGATTATTCGTTGTGCAGATGGAATAATCATACGGTTTGAGAATGTTGATAGTATAATTGCCATAATCGATATTGCTGAAGTAATACAAACCGTAGGAATCGGTCACTGTTGTTGCGGTCAGTACTCCGTCTTTGTAAAGCTCAACAGGCACTCCCTGCAGCGAATAATCTCCGGCAAACATTTTATAGATCATATTGCTGTCCGTATCATAAAATGCGAAGCCTTTAATGTTTGATTTACCAACGGGAGGATCTGCAAGTGTGAATGGAGATCCAACTACAGGGGGATGTGCTGAGCCGCCTGTATAATATGTCCAGATATCAAGCGCTGAAAAATCGCCCTGTCCGAAGGGTGCTGCGGTTCCGAATTTGCTTGCCCCGGTCATACTGTCCATTCCGGCAAGCTGATTGGAACTGCGGCCGCTCAACACATCTTCTGCTGCAATGAGGGGGACAGGCGAGTTATTATAGTAGACAGTTGTCCTTTCAGCGCTGGTAACAGTCATCGGAAGATTGTCACTGCCGAGCGGATCACTGATCATCCTGATGGCAATTCCGTTTTTGTTGTTTTCCACGTCATACAAAGGGAAGTGATACTCGCCGGCTTTGGCAACAATCGAAATACTCACGCCGCTGTCCGGCCCGCCGTATGAACCCGCGGGAACAACATTTCCATTTCCGTCTTTTCCATCCCAGAAAATACGATTAGGCCCCTCGATGCAGGCGTTGGCAAGATATACAACTCCGCGGTTGTTGACTGTACCGTCGGTACTTTTATAATTAGTAAAATCGAGAACTATCTGGAATGAGGATACCTTATTTGCTGTAAAATCGAAATATCCTCCGGATCCGACGTAGCCATGGCCGGAAGTATCACCGGTAAAAATGAAATCATTAATTGTACCCGGTGCGTAAGGAGTAGGCTTGATATCCTCAGGCAAATCACTCGCCGGAATCTCAAAAAAGATTTTGTATGTACTGTCTAAAGTTGTATCCGAATTGTTGGGCGACTGGAATTGTGCACTGATACCATTACTTAGGATTGTTGTCATTATGTTGTCACTACTAACCCCGGATTGGTACAGGGATGTATTGCTCTCTGCTTTAACAAGCCCTCTGTTATTTGCGTAGAATATAAATCCGTATGGATCCATACCGTTAAAATTAGTCTCATACACATACCCGTCTTTGGTCAGCACGTATACGGAAGCCTTGAGTACATCTGTACCTGTTCTATTCAGTCCCATATTCAGAGACAAAAAATTAGTAAAAACACGTCCCGTCACTACTTCAGCATTCTGTTTCACGACAGTAACGTCCCATGCTGCAACACCGACACCGCCCGCAGCAAATGGGCTTGCCGTTGTAAGGGCGCCTGTCGGGTTAATATCTGTTGTGGTAGGATTGGTTGAATGGAATTCAAACTCCCATACCCCGGTCTGGTCAACGACAATGGAAAGCGGGGTATAGCCGCCGATATTGCTGCTTCCCGCATAATTCGGTCCCGCCATCTCTTTAGCCCGGGTGTTAATATACCCGGCTCCGGTAGCCGCGTTCACGTCGAGGGAAGCAGCAGGCGCTGTGCCGTCAGGCTTTCTGACAACGATATCGATTCCCTGATAGCCGTTTGCCACACTGCTTCCAAAATACAGGGTCTCTCCTGCATTGACATAAACTTTTATAATTTGATGGCGTACAATTCCTGCGGTAGATGCATCATTCCATTCGATATACGGACGATAACCGGTGTTGTCGGCCCATGTCGTACCGGTCAGCGTCGCAGTTAAATTGCGGCTGCCCGTCGCGTCTGCCTCGAAGTTAATCGACAGCAGACACGAGATTACAGCAAGAAGTACACACAGCATGGTGAGTTTCCACTTGAACGATCTGCATTTGAGTAATATGTGCCGCATCCGATATTCCCCTTAAAAGACAAGACTCCCCTTAAAACACAAGCCTCCCCATCGAGACTTGATATCCTCAATTATATAGAGAATACGCAGAGAATTGTTTCCGCGGCGAAATTGACCCGCTTTTCGGCGAAATTGGATATGAGAATGATTGAATTAGACACACAAAATCTGTTTTGCCGGGAAGACACCCCCTAAGGGGAGATTTTCGTATATAGATGCATATTAGGTGTTTTCATTAATATCGGTCATCATTTTTGCTGGCACAGCTGCCATAAAAGCAAACACTTCATCAGTATGTTCAATTATCACGACACCGCCATATTGCTCGACAACCCGCTCAATGTTGGGGATACCCATACCGTGGGACTTCCCCCCTTTAGATGAGACATAACGGCCGTCCTTGATTTCCAGAATTCCGTTATAGGAATTTCTAACCTTGAAAAGCCACTTTTCCTGCGTAGTCTCTGCTTCGATAGATATAAATTTAACTTTAGTATCATCCATGAGCCTGCATGCATCAATGGCATTTTCTAAAGCGTTCCCCAGAACAATACACAGATCGCTGTCATTCAAAGTGATCTGTCTGTCGATATCGCACCGGCTCACAAAAGGAATCCCATATTTTTTTGCCCGCAGGTAGCAATATCCGATAATCGAGTTGGCTACGACATTCCGGCAAAACACCGGAAGCTGTTCAGTGATCGTCTTCTCACTGTACTCGCTGAGAAAAGTCCTCAACTGCTCCAGGTTACCTTCGTCTGCAAGCCGGTTCATAACTCCCGTAAAATGATGTATATCATGCTTAATCTCGCGGATTTGATTCATCTGTGCACTGAGCGACTCATAATATTCCTTTTGCATTATGATCTGGCTGTTAGCTAGTTCGAGCTGCGAGGATGTCTGCGTGAAATCATCATACAGGTCGCCCATCCTCGAGGAGTAGACCCAGCTCAGAATAAAGGCAAACACAGTGAAGAAGCACAACAGCGCCAGTGAGCTGTTCATGTAAATTTTACCGTTGATATAGTAGCTGTCCAGCGTGATACCCAGAATGACCAGAATGGCACCCCAAAATATCACCATTCCCAGTTTATTAAGAATTTTACGTGCTCGAAAAATTCTGATGAATAGATATATATCCAGAACATACGTAAGCATCGGAATAATTACCGCCAGATACTGATTGTTAAGGTTCTGCGGTGCAAACAGGTAGATCAGGTAAAGTCCGACATAGTAAGAAAGGAACCCTGCTTTTTCCTTTTTGGTAAACGCAATGCCGCACTGCTCCTGAACAAGGAACATCAGCAGATACTTAAGTGCAAATGTCGTGAAATACATCAATTCATTTATAGCTTCATAAGAGATATTAAAGAACAATATTGGCTGCCAGATGCTGTAGAACTCTGTCGTAAGCATAATGCGCAGAAGGATGAAAAAAAACATGACGGGCATCCAGAAAGAATGCTGCTTACGCCGGATGGAACTCGCATACATCGAAATGAGGTTCAGAAATGAAAATATCGCTACCCCGAACAAAATAAACCGGATCGCGTTCCTTACCGTGTTTTCCGCTATTGTCTTATGATAGTCACTCAAAACCGGAGTCATATAAAGTCCCGCAAAACGTGTAGTTGCGACCTCGATGACGACTGTGTGCGTTTTGCCTGCTGAAAGTGATACCGGGTAGATTTCCGATTCAGGGACAGTAAATATCTTATTGATATCTTTGGAAAGGGTGCCGCTTTCGGCTGTCAGCTGCCCATCGACAAAAACCCGGTAAGCACTTCCGAAATCCGGGATATACAACGAGAGTTCCCTTGCATACGAGTAACCGGTCAATATGAGCTTATAACTTCCGAATCCTGAAGAAGGCAGGCTGTCACCGTCAATCTCATATTTTGACCAGGAATCCGGCACCTGCAGGAGCATGTCCGGTTGGGCAGGCTGATCCCCGCCGGCAATCTGTTCAGGCTCAGATGCAATAAACCGGTTCCAGTAGAACTCCCACTGCCCGTCCAGATATATTTTTCCGCCGGTCTGATCAGCTTGCGACAGATCTACACTGCCGTTTACCGCTTCAGGTGCGCCGGTAATGTCGTGATAAAAATACATATATACGGCCGGCAGCGTCATCAGAACAGCGGCCAGCACAAAGCCCAGTATAAGCAGTAATTCCTGATGTTTCGCTTTTCCCATCTCAGCGGCCTCTGTTCATATTCATAAATAGATATGCATAGTACTTATCCTTCGCTGACTTCTGATACTTCTTGGATATGCTGATAACCTTCGAATCTATACGGAAATGACTGTCTGTCATTTCCGTAACATAAAAAACATTAACTGCGAAGCTCTGATGGCATCGTACAAAAGAATCTTCCGGCAGTTCCTCCAATATATCATCGAGTTTCGAATAGCACTGCAGTGCAGAA
>Ga0209540_10001038_pt1 | contig 22322 bp, 16 predicted proteins | sample BarGraIncu01121A_FD_184501 | JGI IMG/M metagenome (GOLD analysis project Ga0209540, IMG submission 184501) | Arctic peat soil microbial communities from Barrow, Alaska - Barrow Graham LP Incubations 011-21A (SPAdes) (version 2) | ecosystem: Environmental > Terrestrial > Soil > Wetlands > Peat... | reverse complement strand
GCGTGACCCGAATAACGCCGCCCGCCAGATCGATATCCTCGAAGCGGAGCGCTTGAAGCTCGCCCCTGCGCAGTCCGCCGTAGAACGCCGTAGCCCACAGCGCTTGATCGTCGTCTGGAAGTGTTGCGAGCAACTCGGCTGCTTCGTTCGCGCTCGCAACTCTCTCTCGCTGCCCGAGGCCCGAGGGGAGCCGTAGGTTCGCGGTCGGGTTGACCATGACCTCGTCACGCTCGATCGCGTGCCGGTAGATCGCCCGTAGCGGCATGACCACGTTGCGAACCTTGCTCGCCGAAAGCCCCTGCCCGAGCAGGCGATCGACAAGCGCTTGTAGATCACCGCGGCGAAGATCCGCGAGCCGGACGGCGCCGAACTCATCGAGGACGTGGTTTCGCAGATCGGCCCGGTAGCCGCGAAGCACGGAGGGCTTGTAGTGCCTGCCCGAGCGCGTGAGGATCACGGGCGGGTCGGACTCGGCGCCGGCCTGCCATGCCTCCGCGGCCTCGCGTAGGGTCTGTCGTGTCGTCGGCGACAGCTTGCCTCGGTAGATCGCGGACAGAGCATCGGCGCGCCACGCCTTTGCAGCCGCGGGTGTGGCGAAGGTCTTCCTGATCTTCGTGTGGGAGCGTCTGTCGTATACCCACGCTCGATAGCTGGGACGGCAGTTGCAGTCGCCACCGTCACGACTCTGGCAGCTCCGAGAGTGCCGTTCGTCAATCCCCGTCGGCCGCCGCTTTGTTGGCCCGCTACGCTTGCCTTGCATGGGAGCTAACCCTCCTCTGCCGTGGGCGGGGCCGTGGAAGCGGTGCTCGCCCGTTTACGTGGTCGCCTCGAACTCTACCCCTCTCGGGGGTGGCCCGCAAGGTGGCCCGCAGGGCCGCAAAGACGCATCGTTGAGCGGAATACAATCGGGTGCCGCAGCCGGGGCTTTTTCCTATGGTGGGCGTCTAACGAAACGAAGCACTCCGCCGTCTGGGCGCGCTCGGCGGCGCGACCGGCTAGGTGAGCTCGCTGGCCGGTTTCAGCTCTTCAGCGTGCTCGTGATGGCGCTTGCGCACCAGCGTCACGCCGACGACGACAGCGCCGAGCGCGATCGCGGCCGAGACGAGTAGGGCGCTATGCAATCCGCTTACAAAGGCCTCGTGCGCCACCAGCTGCTTCTGCTGGGCAGTTGGTGCGGGAAGATGGATTCCCAGCGCGGCGGCTTTCTGCACCTTGACGTGGTAGGCGGCGGCGGCCTTGTCCGCGAAGGACGAGCTTCGTGAAACCATAATCGCACCGAGCAGCGCGATCCCGAGCGAACCGCCGACCTGGCGAAAGCTGTTCAGCACGCCCGCGCCCACGCCTGCCTTGTCGACTGGCACTGTGGCCATCGCGGCCGCCGTCGTCGGAGACATCGCCATCGGCATCCCTACCCCACCGGTGATCATCGCCGGCAAGAGCTCGGGGTAGGACGTGTGCAGACCGACTCGCGAGAAGAGATAGAGCGATATCGCCACCAGCGCCATTCCTGCCGCCATCAGCCAGCGCGAGCCGATGCGATCGGAGAAGCGGCCGGCGAACGGTGCCACGAGGATGACGAGGACGGTCATCGGTAGGAAACTGGCGCCCGCCCGCGTCGGCGAATAGCCGATGATGTTCTGGATATAGAGCGACATGAAGAAGAAGACACCGAACATCGCCAGTGAGACGAGCAGTGCTACCAGCACTGAGCCGACGAAGTTGCCGATTCTGAACAGCGACAGCTCAAGCATCGGTAACCGCTGGTGCATCTCGAGCAACACGAAAACGAGCATCAACACGGCGGCGAGAACGAACAGGGAAACGATCAGCGGCGACGACCATCCCTTGCCGTTCCCCTCGATAAGGGCGTAGGTCAGCGCGAACAACGAGAGGCCGGAAGTGAGCAAGCCCGGCAAATCGAGGCCTTGCTCGCGTGAGGTGTCACGCGACTCGGGAATTACGATGCGTGAGACGACGAGGGCCAGCACGCCCACGGGCACGTTCACGTAGAAGATCCAATGCCAGCCCAGATGCTGTGTGAGTACTCCGCCGAGCAAAGGACCGATGGCAAGCGCCATTCCGGCGGTGCCGGCCCAGATGCCGATCGCTGTGCCGCGCTGGCGCGGCGGGAAGGTCGCCGTCACGATCGAGAGCGTTGAGGGAATCATGATCGCCGCGCCCACTCCCTGAACGGCGCGCGCGCCGATCAGCAGGTGAATACTGCCGGCGCTACCGCAGACGAACGACGAGATCGTGAAGACGGCGAGGCCGACGTTGAACATCAGCCGGCGCCCGAGCAGGTCGGCGAGCTTGCCGCCGGTGAGAATGAAGGCGGCGAAGGTGAGCGTATAGGCGGTGACGATCCATTCCAGCTCGGAGATGCCGATGTTGAGATCGCGCTTGATCGTCGGTAGAGCGACGGTAACGATCGTGTTGTCGAGCATGATCATGAACAGCCCGAAGGCGACTGCCCCCAGCGTCCACCACTTGCGGTTCAGCTCGTTCACGAATCGCATTTCATCCCCTCTCCATTGCCAGGCCTTCGCTCTCCGCGCTTGTGCCAGAAGCTTTCAGCGAAAAGACGCGTTAATCCGGTAGCGCACCAGCGAGCACCGCGGAATCGAGAGGGTAGCCAAAAGGCGGCGCTTGACGTGCTCGAGACCGCCAAGCCAAGGATCGCGGCGGCGAGCATGCTAAACTCGGTTTTAGACCTAGAGTCGTAAACCTGGAGGAACGGTGCGCCTGGCGCTAGCTCAAATCGACACCGTAGTTGGTGACATCAGTGGCAATGAGAAGAAGATCCGCGCCGCGCTTGCCGAAGCCGGTTCGCAGAAGACGGATCTGATTCTCTTCCCCGAGCTGGCCGTGACCGGGTACCCGCCCGAGGACCTTCTACTGCGCCCGGGCTTCCTTGCAGCGGCGCAGAGCTCGCTCGAGCGGATTGCGCGCCAGGTGCGCGGGCCAGTTGCCCTCATCGGGGCGCCGTACTTCGACGGCGATCTCTACAACGCCTGCGCCGTCTGCGCCGGGCGCGAGATCAAGGGCGTCTACCGCAAGCGCTTCCTTCCCAACTACGGCGTCTTCGACGAGGAGCGCTACTTCGCCTCCGGGAGGGATCTTGTTCTGCTCGAGCTGGGCGGCGTGAAGGTCGGAATCACCATCTGCGAGGACATGTGGCAGCCGGGGCCCCCGGCAACCGACCTGGCGCTTGCCGGTGCCGAGTTGATCGTCAACATCTCGGCCTCGCCCTTCCATGTGGGCCGCGAGCGCATGCGCGAGGAGATGTTTCGCACGCGCGCGCGCGACATGGTCTCGTTTGTCGCCTTCTGCAACCTCGTCGGCGGCCAGGACGAGCTCGTCTTCGACGGGCACTCGGTGCTGATCGACGACGAGGGCGAGGTGATCGCGCGAGCCGCCGGTTTCGAGCAAGAGCTGCTTGTCGTAGACATCGATCCGAACGCTGTGGTCGCACGCCGCTTGAGCGATGTGCGCAAGCGCGCGCTCGTGCGCGATCAGGGCAGCCCCGAGGTCTCGGCGATCGTGTTACCAACGTCGAAGCGCGGCGCGCGTAGGCGGTCGCTAACGGCCCGTGTGGCGCCCTTCGCCGATGACCTCGAGCAGATGCGCCGGGCGCTCACGCTTGGCCTTGACGACTACGTGCGGAAGAACGGCTTCAGCGAGGTGGTGATAGGCGTCTCGGGTGGGATCGACTCCGCGCTGACCGCCGCCCTGGCGGTCGAGGCGCTCGGGGCCGCTCACGTCCACTGCGTCTCGATGCCGTCGCGCTTCTCGTCGGAGGCCACCCGAGCCGATGCGAGGCTCCTGGCGAGTAGCCTCGGTACCGACTTTCGCGAGATCGAGATCGAGCCGATGGTCACGGAGTTCGAGCGTTCGCTCGCCCCGATCTTCAACGGGCACGAGCCCGACCTGACCGAGGAGAACGTGCAGGCGCGCGTGCGCGGGGTGCTCTTGATGGCCCTCTCCAACAAGTTCGGCTGGCTCCTCGTAGCTACGGGCAACAAATCGGAGCTCTCGGTCGGCTACGCGACCCTCTACGGCGACATGGCCGGCGGTTTCGCATTACTCAAGGACGTCTTCAAGACGGACGTCTTCAGGCTCGCCCGCCACTTGAACGAGCGCGCGGGAAGGGAACTGATTCCGGCCTCGACCATCGAGCGCGCGCCCAGCGCCGAGTTGCGCGCCGACCAGCGCGACGAGGACTCGCTGCCGCCCTATGCCGAGCTCGACCGCGTGCTCGAGGCCTACATCGAAGAGGATCGCTCGCGCAGCGAGTTGCTCGAGGACGGTTACCCGGCCGACGTGGTCGAGCGCGCCCTGGCGATGATCGACAGAGCCGAGTACAAGCGCCGCCAGGCGCCGCCCGGCGTGAAGCTGCGCCCTAAGGCGTTCGGACGTGACCGGCGCACACCGGTCACAAACGGCTGGCGCGACTAGCAGCGCCTAGCGAAAGCGACGCATCCCGAGCGCGCGAAAGCCCGGATGGACTTTCGCGGAGAGGAAGGGATACCGCTTTATGCAACGAGCGCGTCAGGCAGCCTCGGCCGGACGCGCTACTTGGCGCTCTTCGTTCGCGTCATCGGAAATCGGCCTCAGGTCGATCTTGAGCCGAGCGGCGGGGTGGTCGCGATGCCGTCTGGCCGTGTTGACGACATCGACGGTGCCCGTCCTGTCTCCATAACAACGGAGGTAACAGTCAGACTCGGACAATGCCCGAAGCCATTGCACGACTCAAGGCTAAGCCGGGAGCCGGACGGACTCTCACTTCCTCGGCGGGCGGCCCTTTCGGCCGGGCGCGACTGGCCTCCCAGTCACTGGCGGAGAAAGCGAGATAGCGATTCTCGGTGTTTGCGAAAACGAATACGACTCAGGACTCGAGCGGCGCCATAGTGAGACCACGAGCCTCGAGTTGCGACCAGTAGAGCTCGGCCAGCTCGCGGTGCCCGCTCCAGACGATCGCCTGTCCCGTCCGGTCGATCTCGGTCGCCAGCCGCATGCCCGCATCGAAGCCGACGCCGGGAAGCACAAAGGCGAGCGCCCGCGCCACACCGTCGAAGGTGTTGTGGTTGTCGTTGAGAACGATCACCCGCCAGAGGTCGCTCAGACCACTACCGCCGCGCGAGGCATGCTTCGGCTTGGTCGGGCTCACCAGCGTCGCTGACACGGCGGAAGCGTAGCGTGGCGCTTACGACGTCGGGTTCGCCGAGAGCTCCTCTTGCGCGGCCGTCGCTTCCCTGGCCAGCTCGTCGACGACCGAAAGGAAGAACTCGATCACCACCGGGTCGAACTGAGCGCCGGCGCAACGGCGCAACTCCGAGGCGGCGTTGTCGGTGTTCATACCGAGTCGGTACGGGCGCGGTCCGATCATGGCGTCGAAGGCGTCGCAAACGGCGATGATGCGCGACGGCAGCGGGATCTCGTCGCCCTTGAGGCTGTCGGGATAGCCCGATCCGTTGTAGCGCTCATGGCTCGAGCGAACGATCCGCGATACCTGAGAGAGCGAGGGCGCAGCCGAGATGATCCGTTCGCCGACGACCGTGTGCCCGCGGATGAACTCCCACTCCTCGCGATCGAGCGGACCAGGCTTCTTGAGGATCGCGTCGGGAATCGCCATCTTGCCAACGTCGTGGAGCTGTGCTGCCTGAGCGAGCTGGTCGAGCTCCTCGCCGGTCATGCCCAAGCGCCTTCCCACCTCGGCGGCCAACCGGGCCACGTCGACCAGGTGATCGCCGAGCTCCGGGCTGCGCTCGTGCAGAGCCTGCAGAAGCACGTCCGCGGACTGGCGCCCTGCCGAACGCCGGCCGCTGTTCTTGTTTGCGTACAGCCGCTGATCGGATAGGCGAAGCGCGATGGTTACTTCGTTGGCCTCCTGCGGCAGTAGTACAGATCCGTACGAGCTGCCAATAGCGAAGCCCTCGCCGCGCTCCGATAGAGCAGCGGTCGCGTCGGTGATGATCGGTCCCTGGCCGTCTGTTCCGATCGTCGCGATGATGCAGAACTCGTCGCCGCCCATACGATAGGCCTCGCCGCCGTGCTTTTGCATCGTGGTCTGCAAGTTTCGGCCCAGCCTGGTCAGCAGCGCGTCGCCGGCGGGGTGCCCGAAACTGTCGTTGTAGTTCTTGAAGCCGTCGAGGTCGAAGATCCCCAACAGGAGCGGTGTCGTCTCATCTGCATCGGGTAATGCCTTCTGCAGGTCGACGACGAGCTTGCGCCGGTTGTGAAGGCCTGTGAGGGGATCGGTCATGGCCTGGTTCGAGGTACGGACCCAGCGGCGGCCCATGACGAAAGCGATAGCGAGTAGAGCGAGACCCATCAGACCGACCGGGACCGGGTTGCTCGAGATGATGTTGCCCGACGGTGCCGGAACTGCCGAGACGACCGTCCAGCCGTTTTTGTCCAGCTTCGAGGTGGGCATCCGTTGCCAGGCGACTCGTAGCGGACCCTTCTTCGTACCGAGCGTCGTGATGCCGCTAGCGGCCTTCTTCTTGCTGATAGATACGAAGCGTGTGTCATCGAGTACCGTCTGAACCGGTAACCCGGTAGTATCGCCGGTCTGCGGTCGCGAGCTATTCAGGATGACTCGGCCTTTTCTGTCGATGATCAGCAGATTGAGTCCGCGCATCTTGGCCCGTCTGACCGTAGCTGCTGCGGCTGAACGGAAGTTCTCGAGGTCGAGCTCGAAGAAGAGCATCCCTCGATACTTTCCCGCCACGGGCGGGAGCAAGGTCGAGAAGTTCACGATCCAGCGGTGAGTGTCCCCTGAACTCGTTACGCCGCTGGTATAGACACTACCGGGCTGAAGTTTCTTGGTCGCCGCGAGCCACTTCTTATCGGTCGAACTCGGCGGTTGGAGCCTGAGCTGACTGAGCAGGTCCGGGGTGTACTCATAGACGGTCAGTTTGCCTTTGTTGAGTCCGCTCGCGCTCTGACTGAAAAAGGCGACGCGCGAAACGCCGTATAGGCAGCTACCGCGGAGCGAGCAGGGACGGGCGTTGTCGATCAAGCCGGCGGAGCTGACGAGGTTCGCGTAAATGTGCGTGCCGAGATACGCGAGAGCGTTATCGATCTTCGCGCGGTCGGGCTCGGTGAGCGTCGACTTGGTAAAGGGAAGCTCGAGAATGGGATTCTGACTCAGAATCTTCAGAGTCGCGTCCGCCTGAGCCCCGACGTTCTGGAAGCGGTAGCTCTGCTCGCTTACCTGGCTGGTCAGGGCGCGGTCGAGTGTGCTCTTGGTGTTCTGCTGCTGCCTCAGCATCACCAAGCCGATGCTCAGTGGCACGAGCGCGATCGCTACCACGAGAACCATCACTTTCACGATCCGCATCAGTGCCTCTTTCCCTCTTAGCCGCTTGGGAGACGCCGTTTAGATCGGGAAAAAGACGGCCGGGCTTGAGGGTGAATTCGTGGAGTTGTCACTATGGGTTTTCGGCCGCTGCGGCGATACCTTGGCCAGAACCGTTACCGGCGCTCGCGAGATCTCGATCTGAAGGCCGTGTGAGGGCTCGCGTGCGCGGGTACTCCGTTAGCATGACCGGCATGACTTTCGAGCGCTCAGTCCTCGCCAACGGGCTCCGCGTCGTGACGGCGCCGATGCCGGAGGCCCGCTCGGTGACCTGCATGATCATGGTCGCCGCCGGTTCTCGCTACGAGACGCGCGAGTCGAACGGCATCGCTCACTTCAGCGAGCACATGTTCTTCAAGGGCACAGATCGGCGCCCGACCGCGCGCGACATCGCCGCCGAGGTGGACGCGATTGGAGGCGAGTTCAACGCCTTCACGGGCAAGGAGTACACCGGCTACTACGTCCGCTGCGCGGCGAAATCCCGCCCGCTCGCCCTCGACGTGCTCGTCGACATGATTCGCCACTCCAAGTTCGACGCCAGCGAGATCGAGCGCGAGAAGGGCGTCATCGTCGAGGAGATGAACATGTACTTCGACTCGCCGCGTGACTATGTCGATTCGATCTACGAGAGCCTGCTCTTCGGCGACCAGCCGCTCGGCTGGGACGTGATCGGGACGAAGGGGACCGTCAAGGCGGCGACCCGCGACACGTTCCTCGACTATCTCGGGCGCTGGTACGCACCCTCGAGGATGGTGGTCGGACTCGGCGGACGCCTGGACGGCGACCTGACGGCCGAGGTTGAGAAGTTGCTCGGCGATCTTGCGCCACGCGAGACGGGAAGTCCCGTGCCGGCCGAGGTTCCCGCCCCGACCAAGCCGCGAGTGAAGGTTCAGCACAAGACGTCCGACCAGGCTCACCTGATTCTTGGAACACTCAGCCAATCGACGCAGCACCCCGACCGCTACGTGCTGCAAGTGCTGGCTGCCATTCTCGGCGGCGGCATGTCCTCGCGCCTGTTCACCGAGGTCAGGGAGCGACGCGGCCTGGCCTACTACATCTTCTGCCACAACAACACCTACGCCGAGACCGGGACTCTGTGTGTGCAAGCGGGCGTCGATCTCAGCCGTGTCGACGAGGCGGTCGAGACGATCGTCGCCGAGCTCCGCCGCATTGTCGACGAGCCGGTGCCCGAGACGGAGCTGGAGAAGGCGAAGGAGTACATGAAGGGCCGGCTCGTTCTCCAGCTCGAGAGCCCGCAGGGCTTGATCTCCTTCGGTCTCAGGCGCGAGGTAATCGAGGGAGGCGCGGTCGATCCCGCCGAGGTGCTGGCCGGGCTCGACGCCGTCAGCCTCGAGGACATCAAGCGCGTGGCCCGCGAGATCATCGGCGAGCGCGCCCTTCACCTCGCGTTGATCGGTCCTTTCGACGACGGCGAGCGCTTCGAGCGCCTGCTGGCCTGAGTCAAGAGCCGATCCAGCCGCGCCCACTCGACCACCGCGGTCGCGCATACCTGTCGGGGAAGGTCCAAAGCCGCCCGCGTCGTTTCGGAATCGGCTCCGGCGCTAATAGACTCCTCTACATGAACGACGCTTTCGTCTGCGCCGAGATGCTGATCAACGCCTGGGAGGCGAAGCTCCGCGCAGAGCTTCCGCGGACGCCGGTTTTCGACGCGCACGTCCATCTCGGCAACGACGTGGACGGCATGGCCGGCACGTACGAGGAGCTGACGGCGCTGTGCGAGCGCTACGGGATCGAGCGCTGCTTCGTCTTTCCGCTCGACGAGCCCGATAGCCACCCTGCGTTCCGCAAGCCGAACGACCGCACGCTCGCCTACGCGGAGCAATCCCAGGGCCGGCTGATTCCATTCGTACGGCTCAATCTCGACGAGTCGCCGCTCGAGGAGACCAAGCGCTGCCTCGACCTGGGCGCGCGCGGGATCAAGCTCCATCCGCGCTCGCAAGGGTTTCGCGTCAACGATGCACGACTCGAGCCGATAGTGGCGCTGGCGGCGGAACGAGGGGTGCCGGTTCTGATTCACGGCGGTCGAGGCCTGCCGCCCATCGCCGACCATCTGGCGCAACTGATCGAGCGCTACCCGCTCGCTCAGCTCATAGTCGCTCATGCCGGGATCGCCGATCTGGGGGCGCTGGCGCGGGCGCTCGGCGGTCGAGCGGGAGCGTTCTTCGACACGTCGGTCTGGAGCCCGATCGACCTGCTCGACTTCTACCGGCACGTTGCGCCCGAACAGATCCTCTACGCCTCGGACTATCCCTACGGGCAGCAGCCGAGCTCGCTACTCATCGCCGTTCGTACGGCGCGCCTCGCGGGTCTCAACGAAGGCGACCTACGCATGATTCTCTGGGATAACGCCGATCGCATCTCTCGCCACGAGCCGCCGCTGGTGCCGAGCGCGCCGCACGGCTCTTCGACCCTTACGCAATCGATGACCATGGCCCGCATTCACCAGTATCTGTCGATGGCTATCCCGCTTCTGTGGACGCGTCAGCTAGACACGGTCGGCGTGCTCGGACTGGCGCTGAACGCCTGCAACGAGGCCGACACGCACCCGAGCGACCAGGAGCAGATCAGCGAGCTTTTGACCTGCGCTCGAGAACTCTGGCGGACGCTTCCGGAACTGGAGCGCGACGCCGATCGCGTTCGCGTGAGCAGACTGACCTTCCGCCTCGTTCATCTTGCCGACATCCTCGCGGTGACGTCGGGCACGTAAGCGGGCAGCGCTCCAGATTCGGTATCGGCCGGCTTCTCCCGGAAGGGGGGCGATAGTCACCCGGCAGGAGCGTTAGGATCATGCGCGTGAGCCGCCGACTTTCCCTGCTCTTTCTCTTCGCTATAGCGCTTGCGCTGACGACGGCCGCCTTCGCGAGCGCAACCAACGACGATCAAAAGAGCGTCACTCGAGCCAGCGGGCGATTACCTGCGCTCGCCTCTACGAAACCAAGCGCAGCGGAAAAGACGATCCCGAACAGGCGCTGTCCGCTGCCGGTGCGCTTCAGAACCGCGTTCGAGTACGCGTCGGACAAGTCCGGAGTTCCTCTGTCGCTTCTCGCCGCCGTGGCTCAGGAGGAGTCGAACTTCAAGCCCAACGCCGTCTCGCATGCCGGCGCGCTCGGTCTTCTCCAGGTGCTCCCGTCGACCGCTCGGGAACTGAAGATCGATCTCAACAGTCCGGGCGCCAACGTTCTTGCGGGTGCCCGCTACCTACACCGCATGCTGACTCGCTTCGACTCGCTCGAGCTTGCGCTTGCCGCCTACAACGCCGGTCCAACCGCGGTGGAAAAGGCCGGCGGTTCACCGACGGAAGAGACGCGGGCTTACGTCGACGAGATAGTGCAGCGCTGGCAGGGGCTCGTGGGCTGCGCGTAGGACGCGAGGCGCCAGCGACGAAAACCTCAGGGCCCGGATTCTGCCGGGCCGGTTTACCTTGCCAAAGAATCTCGGTTATCGAGGGAGACTCCGGATCTGCCGATGACATCCTCTAGCGTGCGACCGCTCGACCCGAATGACCAGCCACAGCTCGCGCTTGCCTTCGTCTCTTCGCTCGAGAGCGGAACCGCTGCGACCGTGTTCGCGACAGCTCGGTTGCGGCGCCAGCTGAGCCGCGAGCAGGTCGCGCAGCGCTCGGGAATCACGATCGAGCAGGTGACTTGGCTCGAAGAAGGACGCGTCTACGCCTTTCGTAACCCGGAGGACGCTCTCGCCGCTGCGCTCCTACTGGCGAGCGGGCTCGCGATCGATAATCACGAGGCGCGCGGGCTTGCCGGCTTGCCCGTCCTCCCGCGGTCGATCGAACGCAATCCGCGCGGGCGTCTGGCCGCTGCCGCCGCGTTGATCGTCGTCGGCATCGCCGCTGCCGTCATGCTCGGCTACGCCCTGCGTGGGTCGGCTCCACACGCCTTCACCTCAGGTGGCAGCAAAGCCACGTTGCCCGCAACCTGGAAGGTCAAGGTCGTGGTCGAAAACGGGGGCGGCGACATCAACTACACGCGCCGGGTTGCATCGCATATTGCCTCGCTCGGCTACCACATAGCGTCCGTCAAGCGCGCGAGCCGCTTCAGCTACAAGCACACGACGATCTTCTACTCCAGTGTCGGAAAAGGGAAAGAGCTGGGCAAGCGCCTGGCAGGCCAGCTCACGGCCGACCTCTTACCGCTTCCCAGCGGTAATGACCAGCTTCGCCTGCTCGTCATCGTCGGGCCGGCGACTCTGACCCTGAATAACTGACGGTCGCTACGCCCGGCCGGTCGGCCGAGCTTCGCTTCTGAGTGCGGCGAGCTTGACCCTGAGATCCGGGCTCATCAGCTCTTCCGTGAGTTCCTTCCGTAGGTAATCGCGGAACGCCCGCTCGAAGCGATAGTGCCGGCGGCAGTAGCCGCAGTCGTCGAGATGAACCTCGGCTTCGTGCGCTTCGATCTCGTTCAACTCTCCGTCGAGATAGAGCTGAAGCAAGCGTTCACACTTGGCGCAGGGCGTCTCGCTCATCTCTGTCCTTCCAGCGAGCTTGCCAGCGACTGCCTGAGCAGCCGTCGCGCGCGGTGCAGCCTCGACATGACGGTGCCGATCGGGATCGAGAGGATCTGAGCGGTCTCCTGATAGCTGAACTCGCCGAGGTCGACGAGAACCAGCACGTCGCGAAAGTCGTGAGGTAGCGCCGTGAGGGAATCGACGATGTCGGATTGAGAGAGTCGGTGCAGCAGCCGCTCCTCGTCTTCGCTCGAGCCGGCGCCGGCCGTCTCCTCGAGGTGGTCGTAGAGGGAGTAATCGCCTTCCTCCAGCGAACGTTCGGGCGGCCGTCGCTGCTTCTGCCGGCCTCGATCGATGTTGATGTTGGTGAGGATGCGAAGCAGCCAGGCGCGCATGTTTGTGCCAGGCGTGTAGGAGCGCCAGCTGCGAAAAGCCCGCGCGTAGGCCTCCTGCATCAACTCCTCCGCCTCTTCTTTCGAGCCGGCGAGGTGACGAGCGACTTTGTAGACCTGATCGGCATAGCTGAGCGCTTCCTCCTCAAATCGCACCCTGCCTCGTGCTTCCTCCGCGAGCTCGCGCCCTGCGGTGCCCGGCGCTTGCTCGCTCATCGCGACCGCTTTGTTTGCGTTCGACTTATCTGCCAACGCTGAGCCATGCCTACCTATTCCCAGCCGGAGGCCTGCGCAGTCGCTGTGCTGCGTCAGCTTGGAGTCCGATCATCAGCGTTCCCGAATGCCGTGCACCGGGCGACCCGCGGCTTCCCAGGCGTAGTAGGAGGCGCTGGGACCGAATGAGCGCTGGAACTCGGTGATGCGCGGATTGCGTTTTACCTCCATGGCGCGCTGGGCGTGACGGAGGAGATTGGGGTCATCTTTCCTCTGCCAGACGAGGATCAGATGAGCCGCCGTCATGAACTCGGCGACGAAGGGGCAACCGGGTGCGGGGCAGGGGAAGGGATCGGTTGCGACGCAGAACCAGCCGGTGTGATCGTCTTCCCCCTCGTCGGTCCAGAGATCTTCCTCCTCGCTTGGCGGGTCTGCGAGGATGGTGGTGCGTGCCGGGCGAAGGGGCTTGGGCTCCATCGCTAGAGCGCCGTCAGTACGGCGCGGGCCGGGGCGCCGTCGGCGCCGGCGATGCGAAGGGGAAGGCAGATCAGCCGGTAGCGGCCCGCCGCGACTCCGTGTAGGTCGAGACCTTCCAGAAGGACGACGTCGTGTGCGAGCAACTCGCGGTGGGTCTCGGGAGCGCCGACCGACAGGTAGTCGATGCCGACGAGCCGGACGCCTCGCTCGACCAGGAGCGACGCGGCCTGGGGCGAGATGCCGACGAAATCGCTGCGGAAACCCGGCTCGTTCCATAGCGCGGAGTTTCGTGTACTGAAAAGGACGCGCTCGCAATGAGCCGGAAGCTCGCGCTCGACCAGCTCGGCGCCGATCTCCTCCGCGACGCCCCGAGCATCGACGACGAGCGCGGGCCCGATCAAGGCGTCGAGGGACAGCTGATCGATCGAGCCGCCCTCGCCGATGAAGTGCAAAGGCGCATCCACATGCGTGCCGGAGTGGCTGCCGAAGACGAGCCGGCTCAAGTTGTAGCCGTCGCCGGCCTCGATCGAGTGCACGCGCTCGATCACGGGAACCAACTCGTTCTCCCAGCTGACCGTGCTCGGGCTCAGCGGGACGCTGATGTCGATGATCTCGGGCATGAACCTATAATCGCGCCTCGGCGCCGGTCGTGTCGAGTAGAGCGGCGGCGCGGTCGCTACGGACGATTGCCGAGCGTGACGGTGACGGCCATCTTCTTGTCGCCGCGGTAGATCTCGAGCGTGATCTTGTCGCCGGGCTTGTGCTTGGCGATGATGGTCAGGAGCTTTCCGGCGGAGCTACCGACGTTCGCTCCGTCGGCCGCCACAATGATATCGCCGCCGATCGAGTAGGTATTTCCCGATACGGTCACGTCGCGCGTTCCACCCTTGATCCCGGCCTTGGCCGCACCGGATCCCTTGGTCACCTGGCCGACGAGCAGGCCCTCCTTGACCGGAAGCCGATAAAGGCTCGCCAACTCGGGCGTGATCGCCTTGATCTCAACGCCGAGGTAGGCGTGCGAGGCGTTGCCGTTCTTGAGGATCTGAGCGACGACCTGCTTGACCGTGTTGGACTGGATGGCGAAGCCGATGCCCACGTTCCCCTGGTCGACGCTGCCGGTGTTGACGATCGACGAATTCACCCCGATCACCTGGCCCAGGCTGTTGAGTAGCGGCCCGCCCGAGTTGCCGTGGTTGATGGCCGCGTCGGTCTGGAATGCAGGAATTGCGAAGTTCGTAACCGGAGAGGTGAGGGGGCTGGAGGTTGAGCTGTCTGCGAGGTTGTAGATGGCGCTGATGATGCCCAGCGTGGCCGTCCGGTCGAGCCCGAACGGGTTGCCGATGGCCACCACGGGGTCCCCGACTTCCACCGGTGAAGAGTTACCGAAGGAGAGCGGGGTCAGAGCGCTGGGAGAGACGTTCACCTTGAGCACGGCGAGATCGGTCGACTCATCGGTGCCGACCACGGTTGCCTTGGTCGTAACGTTGTTCGAGAACAGGACCTCGATCGACTTGGCTCCGTTGACAACGTGGTAGTTGGTGACGATGTGGCCCTGCTTGTCGATCACGAAGCCCGAGCCGAGGGCCTCTTGTACCTGGCTCTGAAGCTGGCCGGGGAAGAGGGGGTTGGCCTGTGATTTCACGATCGATTTGGTGGTCACCTGCACGACCCCGGGAGCCGTACGCTCATATATCTCAGCGGTCGTGAGCACCTTGCCGCCTGTCGTGCTCGAAGTCTGGAGCGAGGTCGGTGTCTCCGTGCTCTGCTTCACAACGGTCGTGGTTGTACCGAGACCGCCGAAAGCGGATGCCACGGCAAGCGCGATCCCCGCTCCCGCGGCGCCTGCAACGAGAACGGCCAGAGCAGTTGCGACTCGCGACCTAGACATCATGCGAAAACCCCCTTCTTCCGACCTCGATCCGATAGTTCTGGGTTATACCCGGCCCGTTCGGCCGGCTGGTTATTGTCGGCTTTTCCCGCATTAGGGCTTTGTTAAGCGGGAGCGAGAGAGCACAATCGCAATATCGACTAACGCGCGTCGAGATTACAAAGACCGACCTCCCATCGAACTTCGAGCCGTTTCTGTCGATAGAGAGGGAGACACATCTTTGCGGCGATGAGAATGGTTTCGATCAGCGAGTGGATTAGCCACAGAGTTTCCGGGCTGCGAGACGCGGTCGCTATACCGAATCCGGAAACGCGGTTCGAGAGCACCTCGCGCGCCGCCGCCTCGCTCGCCGTCGCGTCCGGATTCATCATGTTTGCCCTGACCGCGCTCGCCCCGGCCGACAAGCGTGCGACTACGCTCGCGGTCGCGCTCGGCTTTTTCGTGCTGGCCCTTGCTTATCTCGCGCTCTCGAAGCGCTGGCCGATGCTGCCCAGCACATTTGGAGTCTCCGCCTCGCTGCTAGCTTCGGTTGGAGTCTTCGCCGACTCCCGCAGTTGGGCCCTCGGTTTTATCGTCTACTGCCTGGCCTCGGTGTATGCGGCCTACTTCGTTTCACCGCGCGGCCTTGCACTTCAGCTGACGGTGGCGTCGAGTTCGTATCTCATTGCTTTGATCGCCGCGGGAGAGCGGTCGCGTGTGTTCGTCGAATGGGTTGCTGTGACGACGGCGCTGACCTTCTTCGCGCTCGCGGTCTTTCTGGCGAGGAACGCGGTCGATCAACTCGTCGAAGATCTTCGGGCCAGGGCGCGCGACCAGCGAATCGTCGCCCGGCTTGGTCAAAGCGCTCTGGTCGAGACCGATATCGACGCTCTCATGCAGGAGGCGGCGCAGGCTGTAGTCGATGCGCTGGCGGTCGATCGCGTTGTCATTCTTCAGAGAATTCACGGTGACGGGTTGCTCTCGATGCGCACCTCAGCCGGCCGTCTAGCGGCCGCCTCCGAGCCCGACTCCGCCCTGGCGCCGGACGCTTTCTCGCGTTACGCGCTGTTTGCCGAAGAACCTGTAGTCGTGGCCGATCTGGCGCACGAGACGCGCTTCGATCCGCCGCCGGCCTTGATCGAGCTCGAAATCGTCAGTGCCGTCAACGTGGTGATTCCAGGTCACGAGCACCCTTGGGGAGTATTTGGCGTGCGTTCTACCCAGAGCCGGGTATTCAGCGACGCCGATATCGATTTCTTGCGCTCGCTTGCCAATGTGCTCGGCTCGGCTATCGAGCAGCGCGAGTACGAGGAAACGGCGCGGACGATCCGCGCCAAGACCACAGAGCTGAACGAGCGCCTTAGCGCCGTTATCGATGCTTCGCCGGTCGCGATCATCGAGATCGACCTCGAGCACCACGTAACCGTTTGGAACGAGGTTGCCGAGGACATCTTCGGCTGGTCGAGCGAAGAGGTGATAGGAACGATTCTGCCCGTCGTTCCCGAGCGCCGAGTCGAGGAGTTCAACGAGCTGGTCGGGAGGGCGATCGCCGGCGAGCAGATCCACAACCACGAGACCGAGCAGCGGCGTCGAGACGGCACCGTTTTTCCGTACCAGATCTCACTGGCTCCGCATCGTGACGTCGAGGGCAACGTAGTCGGCGTAATCGGTATCGGCTCCGACCTGAGCTCGACCAAGCTCGCCGAAGAGGAGCTCCTGCGAAGCCGCGAGCTCTATCGCGTCGTGGTCGAGAACTCGCACGACATGATCGCGGTGCTCGATCCGATGGGGCGCTTCGTCTTCGCTTCCCCCTCCTACGAGCAGGCGCTCGGTTACGGCCCCGAAGAGCTGGTCGACGTATCGCCGATCAGCCTGGTTCATCCCTCGGACGTTCAGCGTGCCAGCGACGCGCTCCGTCAGGCGGTGACCACTCAGAGCGCCGCGGTTGTCGAGCTACGAATGCGTCACAAGCGCGGGAACTGGGTTTTCGTCGAGGGAACCACGACCTCGGTGCTCGACGAGAACGGCCAGCTTCGCTCGATCCTGATGAGCTTCCGCGATATCAGCGAGCGCCGCACCGCCGAGGAGGAGTTACGCGAAGCCGAGGCACGCTACCGCCTCCTGGTCGAGCAGCTGCCCCTGATCACCTACATCAACGCCCCGGGTGAGTCCGGGCGCTGGGTCTATCTCAGCCCCCAGCTCGAGGAGATCCTCGGTTACAAGCCGGCCGACTGGGTGTCGGAATACGGCGACTTCGTGAGCGCGATTCACCCGGACGATCGCGAGCACGTCACCGCCGAGCGCGCCGCTAGCGGAGGCAGAGGGAGGATCGCGCTCGAGTACCGCCTGATTTCGAAGGACGAGCGCACGGTCTGGGTTCGTGACGAGGCCGTAGTCGTGCGCGACCTATCGGGCAAGCCGCTCTACGTTCAGGGCTATCTGCTCGACATCAGCGTCGAGCGCGAGGCCGAGATCGAGAGGCGGAGACTCGAAGCGGAGCTTCTGCACTCGCAAAAGATGGAGGCGATCGGTCGCCTGGCGGGAGGTATCGCGCACGACTTCAACAACCTCCTGACCGCGATCACCGGCTACAGCGAGCTCATCGTGTCGGAGCTCGACCCCGCCAGCTCGTTGGCCCGCGACGCAGAGGAGATCAAGCGCGCGGCCGAGCAGGCGGCGGCGATGACCCAGCAGCTGCTGGCGTTCAGCCGGCGCCAGGTGTTGCAGCCGGCGCTGCTCAATCCGAACGAGGTGATCGGGCGCATGGAGAAGATGCTCCAGCGCCTGATCGGCGAGAACCTCGAGCTGGTGACCGTGCTCGCACCCGAGATCGCCATGATCCGCGCGGATCGCGGCCAGATCGAGCAGGTGGTAATGAACCTCGTCGTCAACGCCCGCGACTCGATGCCGAACGGCGGCAAGATCATGATCGAGACGGCAAACACCAGCCTCGACGAAGCCAACGCCAGTCGGCTGGGGCTGTCGGCAGGCGACTTCGTCATGGCGACGATCTCGGACGTGGGGTTCGGGATGGACGAGGAGACGATGTCGCACATCTTCGAGCCGTTCTTCACCACCAAAGAGCAAGGCGAGGGCACCGGCCTCGGGTTGGCGACAGTGCACGGCATAGTGGAGCAATCGAACGGCTCGATTCAGGTCTCCAGCGAGATCGGGAAGGGAAGCGTGTTCCATGTGTACCTTCCGGTCGCCGCCGAAAGCGTCGAAGCGGAGAGAGCGGTTGCTCCGCTCGGAGAGACACGGGGGACGGAGACGCTGCTTCTCGTCGAGGACGAAGAGATGGTGCGGCAGCTCGTCGCGCGCGTCTTGCGCGATCTCGGTTACGAGGTGTTCGAGACCTCGAGCGGCGACGAGGCCCTCTCGCTCTCCGACTCTCTCGACCGAGAGATTGACCTGCTCGTCACCGATGTCGTGATGCCCGGAATGAGCGGACGCGAGCTGGCGGAGATTCTCATTGTGAAGCGCCCGGCCACGCGCGTGCTGTTCATGTCCGGCTACACCGACGAGGCGATCGTTCACCACGGCGTGCTCGACGGCGAAGCCGAGTTCATCGGCAAGCCCTTCACGCCGCAGGAGCTGGCCCACAAGGTTCGCAACGTTCTCGAGGCGAGTGGGAGCGGCGACGTGAGCAAGCAGCAGGCGAGCGGATAGAAGCTCTCGCTCGGTAAAGGCGCGCTCCAGTAGTTTCGATCAACGGCTCCGCGCCGGCTTTCTGGTTGAATCGTGGCTATGGCCAACTCTTTCGGAGCGCGTGCGGAACTGGAGATCGACGGCAGTAAGCACTGGATCTTCCGTCTCGAGGCGCTGGCCGGAGAGCACGAGGTCGACACTCTTCCCTACTCCCTGCGCGTTCTGCTCGAGAACGTCCTCCGCCACGAAGGCTCCGTCACCAGCGCCGCGCAGGTCGAGGCGGTCGCGGACTGGAAGGAGAGCTCCGAGCCTGCTGGCGAGATCTCTTTTACTCCGGCGCGAGTACTACTCCAGGATTTCACCGGTGTTCCCGCGATAGTCGATCTCGCCGCTATGCGCGACGCCATGCGCGAGCTGGGCGGCGATGCCGGCGCGATCAATCCGCGCCTGCCGGTCGAGCTCGTCATCGACCACTCGATTCAGGTCGACGAGGCGGCGAGCCCGCTGGCGTTCGAGCGCAACAGCGAGCTGGAATACGTACGCAACCGCGAGCGCTATGTCTTCCTGCGCTGGGGCCAGAATGCCTTCGCGGGCTCGAAGGTTGTGCCGCCGAGCACCGGGATCGTCCATCAGGTCAACCTCGAGTACCTGGCTCGCGTCGTGGAATCGCGCGACGGAACGGCCTTCCCCGACACGCTTGTCGGGACCGACTCGCACACGACGATGGTGAACGGGCTGGGTGTGCTCGGTTGGGGCGTCGGCGGCATCGAAGCGGAGGCGGCGATGCTCGGTGAGTCGATCTCGATGCTCGTTCCCCAGGTCGTCGGGGTGCGTCTGCGCGGTGATCTGGGCGAGGGCCTGACCGCGACCGATCTCGTTCTCACCGTGACCGAGCTGCTGCGCCGCACGGGCGTCGTGGGAAAGTTCGTCGAGTACTTCGGCTCCGGGATCTCGGGCCTGGCACTCGCCGATCGCGCGACTCTCGCCAACATGGCTCCGGAATACGGGGCCACCTGTGGTTTCTTCCCGGTCGATGCCGAGACGCTCAGCTTCATGCGCCTGACCGGCCGCAGCGACGAGCAGGTTCGTCTGGTCGAGGCCTACTGCAAGGAGAACATGCTCTGGCACGAGCCCGGTATAGAACCGCGCTACTCGCAAATCGTCGAGCTCGATCTGGCGACGGTCGAGCCAAGCCTTTCCGGTCCGCGGCGGCCCCAGGATCGTGCTTCGCTGGCTTCGGCCAAGCAGTCCTTCTGCCGAGGGCTGGAGAGTTTTGGCGTCGAGTTCGCGAGCGGCTCGCTCGATGAGGCGATCGCCGAGACTTTCCCGGCCAGCGATCCAACCGCGGAGCAAACACCCGGCCACGAGGCGCTACGCGATCCCGCACCCGAGCTTCACGCTTCCGTCGCTCGCCCGGACGGCGCCCTCGTCGAGCTCGACGGAGAGAGTTTCCGGCTCTCGCACGGCGCCGTTGTGATCGCCGCCATCACCAGCTGCACGAACACCTCCAACCCGCAGGTGATGATCGCCGCCGGACTGCTGGCAAAAAAGGCGGTCGAGCTCGGCTTGCGCCGCAAGCCGTGGGTGAAGACGAGCCTGGCCCCGGGCTCGCGCGCGGTCGAGCGCTACTACAGGCGCTCGGGGCTGCTGCCCTATCTGGAGCAGCTGGGCTTTCACCTGGTCGGTTTCGGCTGCACGACCTGCATCGGCAACTCGGGGCCGTTGCCGGAACCAATCTCGCGCGCGATTGCAGGTCACGAGCTCGTAACCTGTGCCGTTCTTTCCGGGAACCGCAACTTCGAGGCTCGCATCCATGCCGAGGTAAAGGCCAACTACCTGGCCTCGCCGCCACTCGTAGTCGCCTACGCGCTCGCCGGACGGATGGACATCGATCTCACCAGCGAGCCGCTTGCGCGCGCTGCGAACGGCGAGGACGTCTACCTGCGCGATCTTTGGCCGAGCGCGGGCGAGATCTCCGACACGATCGCCTCCTGCGTGGATAGAGAGGCCTACAGCGAGGCCTACCGGGAGATCTACGCCGGAGACGAGCGCTGGCGCGCACTACCGGTTTCCCGTGGCGAGCTGTTCGAGTGGGATGAGCGCTCTACCTACGTACGCCGGCCGCCTTACTTCGACGGCATGTCGAGGCAGCCCGGACGGATCGCCGACGTCGAAGGCGCGCGCTGCCTGGCGGTGCTCGGCGACTCGGTCACGACCGATCACATCTCTCCGGCGGGATCGATCGCGGCGGACTCGCCGGCCGGCGCCTACTTGCTCGAGCACGGAGTAGAGCGCGCCAGCTTCAACTCCTACGGCTCGCGGCGCGGTAATCACGAGGTGATGGTGCGCGGCACCCTGGCCAATGTCCGTCTGCGTAACGCTCTCGTTGCGGGGAAAGAAGGGGGCTGGACGGCGCACCTTCCAGATGGCGAGGAGATGACGATCTTCGCCGCCTCTGAGCGGTATCTGGCCGAGCAGACGCCTCTCATCGTTCTGGCCGGCAAGGAGTACGGCTCAGGCTCCTCGCGTGATTGGGCGGCCAAGGGCCCGAGACTGCTGGGCGCGGTAGCGGTTATCGCCGAGAGCTTCGAGCGCATTCACCGCTCGAACCTGCTCATGATGGGCATCGTGCCGCTTTGCTTCCGGGACGGCGAAAGCCGCGAGGCGCTGGGCCTGAGCGGGCGCGAGTGTTACTCGATCACGGGGTTTTCCGGCGGGCGGTCCGATCGAGCCACCGTCACCGCGCTGCCCGACGGCGGCGGTGAGCCGATCACCTTCGAGGTGCAGGTGCGCCTTGATACTCCGCGCGAGCGAGAGTACGTCAGGCACGGCGGGATCCTGCCCTACGTGATCAGGGCCCGCCTCGGGTAGCCGCGCGCGAGCGGCCGGCGAAGCGAAGAATCCCGCGTTCGGCGCGCGCCTCTGATTGGTTACAGAATCGGTACGTCGGCGTGTGTCGTTCGCTACGAGAGGACGGTACCTTCGAACCACCCCGCGGGCGGGTGGTTCGGTGGCGGGCGTCTAGAGAAGTGCTCCACCCGCGTTTGGCCAATGAGCTCGGCACCTATGCGCTGTTTCTGCCGTGCGCCGTAAACCGTGACGAGATGCTTACGCGATGCTCAGGAGCCTCTCAGGTGAGCTAGATATAGTAATCTCTATGAACCTGGTCCTTATCGCCGTGCTGCTTGCGCTTGCCTATAACGCGGCACCCGGCCCGGTTCTCGCAGAGACGGCTAGGCGCGGCCTCTCGAACGGCTTTAGCTCTGCGCTGGCAGTCGAGTTGGGGTCGCTGGCCGGCGATGCTCTCTGGATCGGCCTGATGCTCGCGGGCGCGGCGACTCTGGCCGAGGCGGGTGGTGTTCGGCTCGCGGCGGGCGCTGCCGGTGGCCTGTTCCTGCTTTGGCTGGGAATACGCGCGCTGTCGAAGGCGAGGCGAAAGCGGCCTCCGGCAAGCGGCGGCGTGGTAGTCGAGCAGGCCTTCGCCACCGGCGCGGCGATGAGCGTCGCCAGCCCCTACGCGCTTCCTTTCTGGATCGCCGTATCGGGCTCTCTCTCCGGCTACGGGGTCTCTTCCGCTCTCGGCTACACGGTTTTCTCGGCCGCCTTCATGCTCACCTGTGTCGCCTTTGCGCTCTTCGCGGCGGGCGTTATCTCCTGGGGGCGCCGCTTCCTGCGACCTCGCTTCTTCTTCGCCGTCGATCTGGTCGGAGGCGTGCTGTTTATCGTCATCGGTCTCAACCTGGTCTCGGTTACCGCCCTGCGGCTCATCGGCTAGAGTCGCTGACAAGCCTCTGAAAGCCAGCTGGAGAGGCGCCGAGACAACCCGGGGTGTCCCGCCTACGAGACGGGGCTGAGAACAAACCCGCCGAACCTGATCTGGGTA
>Ga0209540_10001037_pt1 | contig 22330 bp, 16 predicted proteins | sample BarGraIncu01121A_FD_184501 | JGI IMG/M metagenome (GOLD analysis project Ga0209540, IMG submission 184501) | Arctic peat soil microbial communities from Barrow, Alaska - Barrow Graham LP Incubations 011-21A (SPAdes) (version 2) | ecosystem: Environmental > Terrestrial > Soil > Wetlands > Peat... | reverse complement strand
TGCGGCATGGCAAGCACCTTCGGGCAACTGTTCCGCATCACGACGTGGGGCGAATCCCACGGCGGTGGCGTGGGTGTGGTTGTGGACGGCTGCCCGCCGCGCCTCCGGCTCAGCGAAGCCGACATTCAGCCCGATTTGGACCGTCGCCGGCCCGGACAATCCAAAATTGTTTCGCCGCGTCAGGAATCCGACACGGTGCAAATTCTTTCCGGCACGTTTGGCGGCAAAACGCTTGGCACGCCGATTTGCCTGTGGGTCAAAAACGAAGATGCCCGGCCCGAAGCGTATGCCGAAATGAAGACGAAGTTCCGCCCGTCGCACGCGGATTTCACTTATTTTGCCAAATACGGCATTCGCAACTGGCAGGGCGGCGGTCGCGCCAGTGCGCGCGAAACGGTTGGCCGCGTCGCCGCCGGTGCGATTGCGAAGAAAATTTTACGCGAACAGTTCGACGTCGAGACTCTGGCCTACGTCAAACAAGTCCAACGGCTCGTCGCCGACGTAAACCCGGACGAAGTCAAACTCAAGGACGTCGAGTCGAACATCGTCCGTTGTCCCGACCAGACGGCGGCGAAAAAAATGATCCGGCTCATCGAAAAAATGCGGCGCGCGGGCGACACCGTCGGCGGCATCGTCGAAGGCATTGCGCGCGGCGTTCCCGCCGGCTGGGGCGAACCGGTGTTCGACAAACTCGAAGCGGACCTGGCAAAAGCGATGTTGAGTCTGCCCGCGTCGAAGGCATTTGAAATCGGCTCCGGCTTCAGTGGCATCACGCTCACCGGACGCGAGCACAATGATCCGTTCCGCGCGAAGCACGGAAAGGTTTTTACGACGACGAATTTTTCCGGTGGAATTCAGGGCGGCATTTCCAACGGGCAGACGATTTTCTTTCGCGTCGCGTTCAAGCCCGTGGCCACCGTCATGCACGAGCAGGACACGGTGGATGTGCAATTTCACAACACGACACTGAAAGGCCGCGGCCGCCATGACCCGTGCGTGTTGCCGCGCGCGGTGCCGATGGTGGAAGCGATGACCGCGCTGGTGCTCGTGGATCACGCGCTCCGGCACAAGGCACAATGCGGTTGACCCCGAAGGTCTTCGGAGTTGATTTTTACCACGGCAGAAGCGATTTTATTCAACCAAGCGAACAATATGGCAGAGAAAAGTATCAACGAAGTTTCACGCGAAGCGCGCTTGCTGTTCGTCAAGGCCAACGAAGCCGTGCAACGGGAAAATCTGGATTACGCCATCACGCTGTTCAACCAGGTGCTGGAAAAAGAGCCGGGGTTTTTTGAATGCCGCAAGGCATTGCGCGCGGCGCAGTTCCAAAAATGCGGCGGCGGCGGCGGATTCTTCAAGAAAATGTGGAGTGGCGCTGGCTCCTCGCCTCAGGTCGCCAAGGCCAAAATGGCATTGAACAAAAATCCCGCCGAGGCCATGGCCATCGCCGAGCAGATTTTGAACGGCGACCCGAACAGCTCCGCCGCGCACCGAATCATCGTGGAAGCGGCGACCGCACTGGAATTGCCGCATACGGCGGTCTTGTCCTATGAAACGCTGTCGAATAATTCGCCGAAGGACAGGGATTTGGCGATTACATTTGCCCGCGCGCTGGCCGCGGCGGGTGACGTTAGCGAGGGAGAACACAACCGCGGGGAACAAATCCTGATGGACCTTTTGCGCGAGACGCCCAACGACGGCGAGTTGAATCAGGCGCTCAAAGATTTGTCCGCGCGCAAGACGCTGGACCAGGGCGGCTACGCCGCGCTCGAAAGCGGCCAGGGTTCCTACCGCGACATTTTGAAAGACAAGCAGCAGGCCGTTTCGCTGGAACAGGAAAAGCGCGTCGTGAAGACTGAAGATGTGGCCGAACGGCTCATCGGCGAATACGAGGCGCGGCTGCAGACCGAGCCGAATAATCTCAAGCTGGTGCGCCAGCTCGCGGAACTTTACGCGCAGAAAAAACAGTTCGCCCGCTCACTCGCGCTTTACGACCGCGTCAAAAATTCGGAGATGGGCAACGATCCGTCACTCGAACGCTCCATTGCCGACACCATTGTGCGCCGGTTCGACCATCAATTGGAGCAACTCGATCCTGCCGCGCCGGATTACACCGAACAGTCGGCGAAGCTCCAGGCGGAGAAGTTGAATTTCCAGGTCACCGAATGCCAGAAGCGCGTGGAAAAATACCCGACGGACCTGGCGATTCGGTTTGAGATGGGGCAGTTTTATTTTCAAACGGGCAAAATCACCAAGGCGATTCAGGAATTTCAAAAGGCGCAGGGCAATCCGCACAAGCGACTCGCCGCGATGGGCTATCTTGCCCAGTGCTACGCAAAGCGCAAAATGTTCGATCTGGCCGCTCGCACGCTCCAAAACGCCATCAAGGAAAAAATTGTTTTCGACGATGAGAAAAAGGAACTTGTCTACAATCTCGGCTGTGTGCTCGAAAGCATGGGCAAAAAAGAAGAAGCCATCGAGCAGCTCAAACTCATCTACGAAATGGACATCGGCTACAAGGACGTCGCGGCCAAAGTGGACGCCTTCTACTCCGGGCAGTAAGGGGTTTTTCCCGACGCACTAAAGGCGTTTTTCGTCCGCGTCAATCACATCCACAAAACATTTGATGTCGTCGCGATTCCCCGCATCACACTGTTCCTTTCGCATTTTAAGCCGCGCCACAGCCTGCGCGTCGCCGGCCAGAGGCCGGCTTAACAAATCTTTCGTGTGCGCGGCTTTTTCGGCGGGAGATTTTTTCACGTTGTTGCGAACCCAGTCGCAGACTTCGCCGTCGGTGATGGATTTTTTCACCACGTCAATCATTTGTTCATGCGTGACGCCGGCATATTTGAGCCACATGCCGTCAAAGCCTTTGCCCAGGTTTTCCTGATAATCGGCGTGCAGGATGCCGGCGAGGTGCAGGCGGATTTTGTCAATGTAACGCGGCAGGTAGCTCCAGCCGTCCATCGTTTCGCGCGGGCTGCGCGGATAAATGATGTTGCTCATGGGCGAATTATCCGTGGCCCACCGGGGCATGTCAACTTCACCAAACACCGGGCCGCAAAAAGGCATTGCGTGGGGCGTGTTTCGTGGTCGCGATCACCCTGCCGGAGCAAATCACGCAACCCATAACATGCCTTGCCAGTGTCTTCCGCATCGCTCATTTTGAATCCATGAGCGGAACTCACAAGATATTTGACTACGACGTGGCCGTTCTCGGCGGTGGCAGCGCCGGTTACGCAGCGGCGCGGACAGCGGCGGGGGCAGGTTTGAAAACGGCTGTCATTGAAGGCGGGGAAGAAGTGGGCGGGTTGTGCATCCTGCGCGGGTGCATGCCCACGAAGGCGCTGCTTTACACCGCCGAAGTCATGCACCTGGCCAGCCACGCCGGGCCATGGGGCATCCGCGCCGAAAACGTAAGCTTCGATTTCGCGAAGGTGATGGCGCGCAAGGACGCGCTCGTCAAGGATTTTGCGGATTATCGCCGGCAACAACTCGCCGGTGGCAAATTCAAATTCATCCGCGCCAATGTCCGGTTTGTGGACGCGCACACCGTGAAATTAAGTTTACTTCGTAGCAGTCCCGCAAAGCGGGATGAGTCCGCTCCATCTTCATCAAACAAAAATCAGAGCCGACTCACGTCGGCTGCTACACTTACAGCAAAAAATTTCATCATCACCACCGGCTCCGTCGTCGCGCCACCGCCCCTGCCCCAACTCCGTGAAACCGGCTATATCACCAGCGATGACGCGCTCACGCTCACCCGGCTGCCGGAATCACTCATCGTCCTCGGTGGCGGGGCGATCGCGTGCGAGTTTGCGCAATTTTTCGCGCGGTTTGGCGTCAAGGTCACGCTCATCCAGCGCAGCGAACACATCTTGCGTGAATTCGATACCGAAGCGGCGGTGGAAATCGAAAAGGTTTTCCGGCGCGAAGGCCTTGAGATTTTTACGAACACAAAACTCACTGATGCGAAACGTGATGGTGGATTGAAAACCGTTTCATTTCAGCATGAAGGCAAAACTGTTTCGGTCTCCGCCGGGGAAATTTTGTTCGCGCTGGGCCGCGTGCCAAACACGGCGCTGCTCGATCTCGACAAAGCCGGGGTCATCACCGGGCGTGGCCGCATTGTCGCAAACGAGTTGATGCAAACGAGCGCACCGCACATTTACACGGCCGGCGATTGCACTGGACCGCATGAAATCGTTCACCTGGCCGTGCAGCAAGGCGAGATTGCGGCACACAACATCGCGCAGCCAGGTCGTCCACGAAAAATGGATTATCGGTTGTTGATTTCGGTTGTTTTCACCGAACCGCAAGTGGCCTTCGTGGGAGTGACGGAAAAGGAAGCGCAGGCGCGCGGCATCCCGTATCTGGCCATGAGTTATCCGTTCAATGATCACGGCAAATCGATCATCATGGAAGCCAGGGACGGTTTCGTAAAATTGCTGGCTGATTCGAAGTCAGGCGAAATCCTCGGCGGCGCCTGCGTCGGACCGGTGGGCGGCGAGCTCATTCATGAAATCGTCATGGTCATGGCTAAACGAATGACCGTTCACGAACTGGCCGCAACACCCCATTACCATCCGACCCTCGCAGAAATCTGGACCTATCCGGCGGAAGAACTGGCCGCGCAGATTTCCTGACACAGCAACTGCCTGGCGCGGCGCGCCAGAATGAGTTGCGAAACATTCTTAATTACCTTCAAGTTGATTGCCCAGCCAGAACCGGCGCCGGCGCGGGAGCGGCGTTGGTTGGGGCGGGAAGAGGCGGTTGCTGGTCCTTGGGAGAAGCATCAAGGGTATTCCGAATCAGTTGGGCCATTTGGTTCGGTTGATAGGGTTTCGCCAGAAAGATGTTGTCGCCTTGAGTAAAATCTTTTCCCGTCAGCGCGGAACTATAACCGCTGGCGTAGATCACTTTGAGTCCGGGCTTTCGCCTTTTCAATTCCGCGGCCAAGTCAGTGCCCGTCATGCCCCCGGGCATGATCATGTCGGTCAGGAGCAAATCAATCTGGCCGTTGCTCTCGTCCCAAACCCGCAAAGCCTCGACACCCGAGGAAGCGATCAAAACCCGGTATTGATATTGCTGGAGAATCTCCCGCGCCAGTTCCAACAGTCCAATTTCATCCTCAACGAGCAGAATGGTTTCTTTGCCTCCCCGGACGTTCTCGGATTTAACGGACGGATCGGCGGGTGCATCGCCGGCTTTCCCGGCCACCGGAAGAAAAACTTTGAAAGTGGTGCCGACGCCCACTTCGCTTTGGACTTCAAGCCAGCCATGATGTTGTTTGACAACGCCATAAACGGTGGCCAGTCCCAGCCCCGTTCCTTTGCCGACTTCCTTGGTCGTGAAAAACGGTTCAAAAATCCGCTGCAACACCTTGGGTTCCATGCCGCAACCGGTATCCGTCACGGTCAGGCAGACGAACCAACCCACATGGGCTTCGGGGTGCTGTCGCAAGTAGACGGCGTCAATTTCAGCGGCGGAAGTCGCAATGGTGAGTTTGCCGCCCTTGGGCATGGCGTCACGCGAGTTGACCGCCAGATTCATCACGATCTGCTCCACCATCCCGGTGTCCGCCTGGATGCACGGCAGGTCCGGCTGACAGTGGGTTTCCAGCGTGATGTCCTCACCGATCAGCCGCGGAAGCATCCCTTTCAAATTGTGAAGCACCGCATTCAAATCGAGAATCTTCGATCGAAAAATCTGCTTGCGACTGAATGTGAGCAATTGCCGGATGAAACTGGCCCCGCGCTCCGCTGCCGCGGAAATTTGCTCTATGGATCTTGTCGAGCCGGCGCCCGGCGGAACGGCGTTGAGCAACAACCCCGCGTGTCCCTGAATGACGGTCAGAATATTGTTGATGTCATGCGCCACCCCGGCGGCCAACTGGCCCACCGACTCCATTTTCTGTGATTGCCGCAGTTGCGCCTCCAGCATCAGCCGCTCGGTAATGTCTTCAACCGTGATTACCATCCCGTTAATCTCGCCGGCGGCATCGAAAAACGGCGTGGCATTGGTCGAGAGCAACGTGCGGTGGCTGTCGGAACGGTCAATTGCATGATGGAAGTCTTGCACCGGCTGGCCGGATTCGAGGACTTTTTTTAACGGCAGCGCCTGCCCCGGAAGCGGATAGCCCTCCGGATCAGTCATCCGCCAGTCCAGAACGCTGCAAGTTCCACCGGTGATGGCGTCCTTGGACAGGCCGAGAACTTCTTCTGCCCGGTGGTTGGCAAAGGTAATTTTTCCAGCCTGGTTGGCGACGACGATGCCCACGGGGCTGGTTTCCATGATGCGGCTGATGAGATCCCGGTCGCGGCGGAGGTTTTCTTCGGCGTGCTTGCCTTTGATGGCATAGCGGATGGCGCGGTCGAGAATGTCGGCGTTGAGCTGGCCTTTGACCAGGTAATCTGCAGCCCCGGCCTTCATGGCCTGCATGTCAACCTCCTGGTCGCCCTGGCCCGTCAGCAAAATCATTGGCGCCCGGGCATTGAACTGTTGTGATTCGTACAACAGTTCCAGTCCGGTCCGTTCGCCGAGGCGATAGTCCAGCAGATAGATATCGTGCTCCCGGCGCTGGATGGCGTCCAACGCGCCATTATAATTGTTGACCCAGTCGAGATGATAGCGGCCCGCGATTCGTAAAATCAGATCGCGCGTGATGATATAATCATCCTCATCATCATCCACCAATAGGACTTTGACCGGGGCATCGGACATAAAGCGTTCAACTCTCGCCCGGTGGAAGTTCGACCACTTCGAACCAATATCGGCCGAGGACCTTGACCAATTCCACCAGCGATTTGAACGTCACGGGTTTGGTCACGTAGGAATTTACGCCCAGATCGTAGGTGCGCAAAATGTCCTCCTCCGCCTTGGAGGTGGTAAGGACGACGATGGGAATCCGGCGCAGTTCCGGATCCGCCTTGATTTCCTTGAGCGCCTCGCGCCCGTCTTTGCGCGGCATGTTCAGATCCAGCAAAATCAGCCCGGGCAATGGCGCATCCTTCTGATCGACGTAACGGCCTTGACGGCGCAAATATTCCATCAATTCTTCGCCGTCTTCCACGCAATGGAGCACATTGACCAGACGGTTCTCCGTAAACGCGTCTTGCGTCAGTTTACGGTCGTCCGGATCGTCGTCCGCCAGCAGAATTGTAATCATTTTTCCTTCGGTTTTCATGGTTGGTTTTCCTTGTTCGTGGTGGTTTCCGTATTTTCGTCTTGTGCTTCTTTGGGATGAACCACAGGCAACGTCAAGATAAAAGTGGCGCCCTGCCCTGGTTTGCTTTTTGCGGTGATGTCGCCGCCGTGATATAATGCAATCTTGCGAACAATGGCCAGCCCCATGCCTGTGCCTTCGTATTCATTGCGAGTGTGCAACCGCTGGAAGACATTGAATATCCGATCCAGATATTTCTCGTCAAAGCCAATGCCGTTGTCGCTGATTGTTAATTGGCAAAGTTTCTTCGCGGGCGTGTCAGGGGCGGAGATAATCTGCGCTTCGACTTTCACCACGGGCGGTTCTTCCGGGCGGCGGAATTTGAGCGCGTTACCAATCAGGTTTTGCAGCAACTGGCGCATTTGCAGCGCCTCCGCGTCAATGACCGGAAGCGTCCCCAATTCGACGCGCCCTTTGACCAGTTCGATCCGTCCCTCCAAATCATTCACCACTTCGCTGGCGATTTCGGCCAGATTAACCGGCGCAAAAGGATGTGCCTTGGTTGTGACGCGTGAAAAAGTCAGCAGATCGTTGATCAAAGTCTGCATCCGCGCTGCCGCCTTCTGCATCCGTTCCAGATAATCAAGCGCTTCCGGGCCCAAGGCTTCACTGTTCTTTTCCTTGAGCCGTTCGCCGAAAACCACGATTTTTCGCAAGGGCTCCTGCAAGTCGTGCGAAGCCACATAGGCAAAATCCTGCAACTCGCGGTTGCTTCGTTCCAGTTCCGCGGCGAATTGGCGCAATTTTTCCTTGCTGGACCGCAAGGCGCTCTCGCTTTTTTTCAAGTCGGTGATGTCGGTGTTAATGCCGAAGAGATGCCAACGGTTTTCTCCCAGCTTATGGATGGTGATGAATTCCTGCATCCAGTGCTCGATCCCGTGTTTGTCGGTGCAACGAAACACGTTGCGATAAAACGGCTTGTCATGGAGGAATGCGTCTCGAGTAACCTCGTGCATCTGATTGAAGTCATCCGGGTGGCGGCTTTCACTCCAGACTTGTTGGTATTGCTTGTCCGGTGGCACCTCGAGCGGAAACACCTCCTGTGCCGCCTCCAAATTCAGGACGGGGAAATCCCAGCGGAATATCGTAAGTTCATTCATTACCCGCTCCCGCCATCCTTCGGGAGCTTCCGCTTCTCCGCAGTTCAGGATGCAACGCGTGCTTCGCAGGACTTCCCGCAGCCGCTCGTCACTTTGCCGCAGGGCCTCCTGCGCCAGTTTCATCTCATGGATGTCACGGGTGACTCCGACCGTGCCCACAACCACGTTCCGGTCGTCGCGCCAGAGCACTTTGGTGGCGACAGACCAGCGCTTGATTCCCGAGGGGTCGCCACAGGTGCATTTGTATTGTTCCTGATTGATTACGGGTTTGCCCGTTTCAATAATTTTCTGCTCATCGGTGTAAAACTGCGCTGCTAATTCGGGAGGGAAAAAATCAAAGTCGCTTTTACCAAACATTTCCTGTGGAAGCACGCCGAATGACTTTGCGTGCGCCAGGTTGTTCAGCACGAAATGTCCCTGCTTGTCCTTTGCGTAGATGTAATCCGGCAAATTATCAATCACCACCCGCAGCAAATCCCGCTCTTGCTGCAGTTTTGCGTTTTCCTGCGCCAGCCGCGCGTTCTCCTGCACCAGCTGTGCGTTGAGTCCCGCGCTTCCCGAGCTTTCCAAGCCATCCGCCGCCGGCTGCCCGTTCGGCAAAGGCGGGGCAACTTCGGCTAATGGCGTTTCATTGTAATGAATGGTTGTATTCATGGATAAAACGTTAACCCGATGAAAAGCAGTTTAAGTACCCTTCCCCTCCGATAACGCCAGTTATTAGTTTAATTGCTATCCGGTTTGCAAGTTCAATCATTTGTCCCCAAATGGGACAACGTGCGCATGGAAACCATACATCTCTCAAGCCGGTCGGCATGAAATTGATTGAGGTGACGCCGCATTATCATCCAACACTCGCGGAAATTTGGACTTATTCGGCGGAAAAATTGGCTGCACGGATTTTCCGGCCAATGATCACCTGGCACAGCGACGAACATGGTTCTGGTCGTCATCATATCACCGCATGAGGGGCAAGTGGAGCGGGAAAGTTGACAGAAAAATCAATCCGCTGTTGATTCCAAAAGCTTTTGAAACACTTCTTCCGGGGCGAAGCCGTGGAGTTTGACCACCTTGTGCCGCGACTTGTAACCACGCACCAATTCGACACGACCACGGGCGCAATCCAACTGCCTGGCCAGCAATTCAACCAAGGCTTCGTTCGCGGCGGCGTCCACGGGCGGCGCGGTCACTTTGATTCGCAGTTCGGCGCCCAGCGGCCCGCCGATTTCGTTGGCGGAAGCGCGCGGTTGCAATTTCACTGATAACAACACGCCGTCCGGCTGCGCGCGGAGAAAATTCGGAGTCGCCATAAACGCCGCCATTTTAGGCAACGGCAAACTATTTGTCGTCTGGATTTATGAACCGGAAGGTGAACGCCGCGAGCGCACCCGCGGCAAGGTTGGCGGCGAGATAAATCCACAGGTTCGACACTTTGGCGAGGTGCATGACGGTGATGCCGACGGCAACGGCGGGATTGAAGGCGCCGCCGGAAATGCCGCCGAGCGCAAACGCCATTGTCGTTACCGTGAAACCAATGGCGAGGCCATAATATGAATTGCCAGACGTGGCTTTGGCCGTGGCCACGTTCAGCACGACGTAAGCGAGCGCGAAGGTTCCGACCAATTCCGCAACCAGCGCGGGAAAAACGGTTGTTCCCTTTGGCGTCACCGTTGGATCGCCTTTGAGATAAAGCACAAGCATCGCCGCCACGCCACCGCCCAATACTTGTGAAACCAAGTAGCCCGGCACGTCCGCCTTGGAACAACGCCCGCGCAACCAGACGGCTACTGTAACCGCCGGGTTGTAGTGGCCGCCCGACACGTGGCCGCCGGCATAGACCATGATCATCAGCGCCGAGCCGATGGCCAGCGGGGCCAGGTCGCCGGCGGCACCAGGCTCAATGACCGTCATGCCAACGGTGAGCACCAGAAAGAATGTGCCGATGAATTCAACGAGATATTTTTTCATAAGCGCGATAAGTATAGTTGAACAGTTGGCGGTTTCAATTTTTTCCTGCCGGCAAAATGGGCGTCCGTCGTTTCAGGATTTGCAGCTCGGAGAAGGGTTGATTTCCGGACGGGTATTTTGCGGCCGGGTCTGGCGCCGGATAAACCCGGTCGTAATGGTCCTCAATCCACTGCATCAGTCTTGTCCCGTACCGGGGGTAATAACCAAAATAACCCACTCCGTATTCGACGGTGCTCCTTTCAAGGACCACAACATAATCGGGGCTGTGCTTCTGGAAGGCCGCGGCCATGTTGGTTTGGCCAAACACCTCCAGTTCCGGCGGAAGCCAGACGGGATAGGAAGTCGGGTTCACCCGACGACCCAGATAATTAATCATGGCTCCTTCGGGCAGGACCGCCAACGTCGCTTCCGGCGGAACATTCTTTTCTATCCAGGCCAGCGCAACCGCAACGTTGCCATGAAAAGGATCCACGGCGGGGCTGTACGCCATGATTTTGTCTCCATCGCTTCCCACGGGTACATTCTTCCGGAAATAATACGATTCCGAGCGTAAAAACATATGGCCAAAACCGGTCGCCAGGACCAGGCTGGCGGTGATCCGAAATAAACGGAAGCGGACCTGATATTTTTGTTCCAGCAGCACCGGCAGCAGCCAGACGAACAGATACACCGCCCCCGCAAACGCCGGCATGGCCAGCGCAAATCCGTAATGCCAAATCCGCGTGAAAAACCCCAGCTTGGCCAGCAACGCCAGGCCAAACACATTCCAAAGCAACGGAAAGAGCGCCCTTTGTTTTAACGTGACTCGAGAAGTCGTCTTATAAACATCTTTTCCCGGAGGGGCGAGCTCTGCGAGCCCCTGAATTTCAGTGGAACAAGTCGAGTCAGGGTCTCGTGGAACTCGGCCCTCCAGATTTAAGAAATGGGTTTTTCTGAAGTCCAGCCCAAGCAATACACAGACGGACAAACCCAGCAATGGCAATGATCGGCCACAATTACCCCAATTTAAAACGATGGCCAAAACCAAAAGCGGGGAGACCAACAACGGCCAAACAACCCACGACGGTTTTATCCACTTGAACCTCGATTCCATCCCGCGCCGGAACGCCAGGGCGTAAATCGCGGTTGCCACCACGATGAAAATAAAATGCGCCACCATTTTTTCGAGATGAAGAAACGGCGCGTCCAATCCCAGGCACCACTGATAAAATGGATCCTGGGTAATGGACGTATGCCATAACGGCGCCCACGCAGAAATCACCGAGCGCGTACTTGCCTGCCAACCTTCCACCCGCAGGAATAGCGCAAAAAAACTCAACAACGGGACCAGCCCGGCAAGCAAAAATGCCGCCAATGATTTCGCCGCAAAACCGGTTCGTTTGTGAAAAAAACCAACAACCAAAAAAGCCATCCCCGCGCAGACAACCAGCGCCAGGAAAATATCCGGCTTGGTCAGAAATACCAAACCGGTGCCAAAGCCAGCTGACGCAGCAAATCGAATTTGTTTCTTTTCAACCCAGCTCGACAGCCACGCCACCACCACGATGGATAATACCAGCCCATGAAACACCTCGTGGCAATACGGCGTGACATAGTTGTAATTGCCATTCAATTCGGAATGCTGGAACGCAAACACCAGCACAATGCCCAGACAAATCATCGTCGCCGTCAGCCGGTCCGCCGCCGCCAGAAAACGGCGGTAAACCAGCACCAACATCCCCGCCGTGATGGCCAGGTTGGCAAAAATCAGTGTCCGAAACGAAACACCAAAAATCTTGAAGAGCAGCGCGTTGAAATATTGGGACAGCGGACCGCCGGTAAGATACATCACGTCGCGGTAAAGAACATCCCCTTCGGAAATCCGCCACGGCAGATAAAGCTGCATCCCGAAGTCAACCAGGATGTCCGGCCACCTGCGCCAGGAAAGCACCGTGACCAGCGCAAACACACAGCCGACCAACGCCAAACCCGCCCAGCGCGAGCGGCACCATCCGGGAATTTGCGCCCGCCTGCCCGTCAAATTCTCCATTCAGGAATCTTCCGCAGCGGGAACGTCCCGGTCAATCTTCAAACATTTGCCCCCAACTGCAGCCGGGGATCTGATTCCAGGATGCTTTTGAGATTCGCCCAGTTTGCCTCGTTCATGTCGTTGAACGCATTCAGATAAACCGCCACGGCTTCGGGCGGATATTTCACGAGCAGCGTTTCAATCGCGGATTTTAATTTCACGTCGTCCATGCTCTCCGGCAAATTTTCAACCACGCCCTCCTCGTTTTTAATCCCCAGCGCGTTCAAAAAATCCACGAGCATGGCCTTGTGCTTTTTCAGCAACCAGGTGCGAATCAGGCTGCCCGCGACCAAATCCAGCGCGGGCCTGGCCAGGGTGGCGATCATGGCCGCGTGCCGCTGGGTTTTGGGCTGGCGCTCAAGGAAAACCGGGCGCAAGTGCCGCGCTTCGGCAACGGCGTTGAGCGTGGCGCGGTAAATCGGTTTGTCCGATTCAAAGGTGAACGTGATGATTTCGCCGGCCAGGTTTGGCGACATGAAGCCGAAGAGTTCGTGGGAAGTGAGCATGGAAATCAGAAGTTGGGAGTTGGGAGATAAAAGTCGGGTAATTTAATCAATGGTTGTCACGGAGATTATATTTTTTTTTGCCAGTTGTTCGCAAGCCTCCCGTTCCAGCAGCAAAGTTTTTCCAGCTTCCAGTGCCAGCACGGAAATTCCGGCGTGGGTGCAGGTTTCCAGTGTCTGCAAGCCGAGGCAAGGGATGTCGAACCGCAGGTCATGATTGACCTTTGCCACTTTGACCGCCACTGCGCCGCCGTCCTTGCCGGCGAGTTCCCCGCCGCGCGCAAGACATTTGTCCGTGCCTTCAAACCCTTCGACCGCAAGCACCGCGCCTTTTTTTACGACGACGGTCTGCCCGATTTCCAAACGGGAAACCTCCCGGGCGATGCGAAAACCAAATTCCACGTCCGCGCGTTGTTCATCCGACAATTCCGGACCGAGATGAAAACCGGCTTGCGGCATGAGCGGTTTCAGCCACGGCGTCGCGTCAATCAATTCAACGCCGTCTTTTTTCAATTCATCCGCAATCGCGCCAAAAATCGTGTGGGCGTTTTTCTCTTTCAGCCGCAACAACAGCGACATCGCGCGCAAATCGGGTCGCAAATCATAAAGATTTTTCGGCGCGATTTGGCCGACCATGACACATCGCTTCACACCGCGGTCAGCAAACGCGGAAATCATTTTTGAAAGCTGGCCGACTTTGAGCCAGACGATTTCATCCACCAGTCCGGCCAGCGCGGGATCGGTTTCATTTTCAAAGGCAACGGCGATGAGCCGTTTGACTCCGGCGGCGCGCGCCTGCCGGGCAAATTCCAGCGGCAAGGAGCGGTTGCCGGCAATGAGGCCGAGAGATGCGGGCGCGGTATTCATCCGTGATTCCGGGCTTAGGATAACGAATCGACGAAAAGAAGCCAGCCTGCGATTTATATGCGCAAAAGTTTCTGTCCTGCTTCGGAACAGGATGTCTCATTCAATAAACTTAAAATGCGTGATGAAATTGGGCTGGCGCAGCGCCGGTAAAATTGAGTTTTTCTGTGTCTAAAAATCTGGCGCGCAAGGTGCTATGCGTAACCGCGATGTCATCATTGGAAAATATCTACAAAAAAATGGCGGCGGCGGCGGCGGGCGCGGATGCCCTGCACGAAACCACCCAGAAATTTGATTCGACACAGCACATCTCACCTGTGGTCGCGCACGAACTGAACAATATCATTGCAATCATTCGAGGCTACGCCGACCGTCTGCTGTTCAAGCACGGTGAAAATCCCGCGCTCGAACCGCACCTCAAGCTCATCTCCGAAGCGGCCAAACGCGCGGCAACCATCGTTCACGATGCCCTGCCGCCAAATCCAAGCCCGGCAGTCCGGCAAAATCCGCCGCCGTCGCAACCGCCCACCGCGTAACAGCGGTTTCTTCCTGACGCTGAAATATCGGCGATTCGTTTTGACGCTTTGCGTTTCATCGCGTAGCGTTTTGCTTCTATTTTCAACTGACTATTTGGGTTTACTGTGAACTTTTTGAAATGGATTATTCCGTCGAGGAACGAACGCGAAGTCAAAAAACTTCGCCCGGTGGTCGCCCAGATCAATGAAATCGAGGGCGGACTCCAAAAACTTTCCGACGACGAGCTGCGCCAGAAAACCGCCGATTGGAAGGCGCGACTTTCGCAAATTCAGGACAAAACGGAGTTGGCCAGGGCGCTCAATGAGATCCTGCCCGAAGCGTTCGCCGCCGTCAAAAACGCCTGCCGCCGTCTCACCGAACGCAAGACGGAAATCATCGTGCGCGAGCATCCATTGCTCTGGGAGATGATTCCGTTCGATGTGCAACTCATCGGCGGTTACGGGCTGCACAGCGGGCGCATCGCCGAAATGGCCACCGGCGAAGGCAAAACGCTCGTCGCCACCCTGCCCATTTATCTCAACGCGCTCACCGGACGCGGCGTCCATCTCGTGACGGTCAACGACTACCTCGCCGCGCGCGACTCCGAATGGATGGGCGCGATTTACAAATTTCTTGGCCTGACCGTCGGCTGCATTTTGCACGACCAGCCGCCACGCGTCCGTCGCGAGCAATACAATTGTGACATCACCTTCGGCACGAACGCCGAGTTCGGTTTTGATTATCTCCGCGACAACGGCATGGCGGCGCGCAAAGAAGAACAGGTCCAGCGCGGTCATTACTTCGCCATCGTGGACGAAGTGGACTCCATCCTGATTGATGAAGCCCGCACGCCGCTCATCATCAGCGGCCCGTCCGTTCACACTTACGACGAGCAATACGGCCAGTGGAAGCCGCTCGTCGAATCGCTCGTCCGGGCCCAGGAACGTTTGTGCGCCCGGTTTTTGTCCGAAGCCGAGGCGCTGATTAAAAAGCTGAATCCGACCGATGGTTCAAACCCTCAAAATTCCGAAGCGCTCGAACATGAAATCGGTCTGCTCTTGTTCCGCGTCAAAACAGGCCAGCCCAAATCCGAAGGCCTGATGAAACTTCTGGAAGACCCGGAAAACCTCAAGTTGATGAACCGGGCCGAACTGGATTTGCACAAGGACCAGAAGAAAGTTGACCTATACCGGGAGAAGGAGGAATTGCTTTTTGCCATTGACGAGAAAAGTTTCGAGGCCGATTTGACCGAGAAAGGCCGCAATTTTGTCAGCCCGAAAGACCCGGAGGCTTTTGTGCTGCCCGAACTCACCACGGCGCTGCATGAAATTGACGCCGGGCCGGAACCCGACGCGCGCAAGCGCATGGAAGCAAAGACGAAGGTGCAGCAGGACTTTGAGACCAAAGCGCAAAAGATTCACGCCATCTCGCAATTGCTCAAGGCTTACAGCCTTTACCAGCTCGACGTGGAATATGTCATTCAGGAGAACAAGGTCATCATCGTTGACCAGCACACGGGCCGTCTCATGCCCGGCCGCCGCTGGAGCGACGGTTTGCATCAAGCCGTTGAAGCCAAGGAAGGCGTCGAGATCGAGCGCGAAACGCAGACGCTTGCCACGATCACGATTCAAAATTATTTCCGTCTCTACCAAAAGCTGGCCGGCATGACCGGCACCGCGGAAACGGAGGCGTCCGAATTTTTCGACATTTACAAACTCGGCGTCCTCGTCATCCCGACGAACGAACCTTGCGTCCGCAAAGACGCCAATGATGCGGTCTATAAAACCAGGCGCGAAAAATTCAACACCGTCCTCAATGAGATCAAGCAGATCCACGCCCAGGGCCGGCCGATTCTGGTCGGCACGATTTCCGTTGAAGTCAGCGAGCAGCTTTCACGCATGCTCAAGCGCGAAGGCATCATTCATTCCGTTCTCAACGCGAAATATCACCAGCAGGAGGCCGAAATCATCACGCGCGCCGGCCAGCGCGGCGCGGTGACCATTGCCACAAACATGGCCGGCCGCGGCACGGACATCAAACTTGGCCCCGGCGTCGCCGAACTCGGCGGCCTGCACGTGCTGGCCACCGAACGCCACGAAGCGCGCCGCATTGACCGCCAGTTGCGCGGACGCTGCGCGCGCCAGGGCGACCCCGGTTCGTCGCACTTTTTCATCTCGCTCGAAGACGATTTGATGCGGCTGTTCGGCTCCGACCGCATTGTGAAAATGATGGAACGAATGGGGCTTGAAGAAGGCCAGGAATTGACCCATCCGTGGCTGAACCGCTCCATCCAGCAGGCGCAAAAACGCGTCGAGCAGCACAATTTCCAAATCCGCAAACGCACGCTCGAATTCGACGACGTGATGAACAAACAGCGCGAGGTCATTTATGGCTTCCGCAACGAAATCATCCATGGTGAGGATGTGCGCGACCGGCTCATGGACATCATGGAGGAGGTCGTCGTGGACAAGGTCGCGCAGTTCACGAACGCCGAATCCGAGTTCAGCGAATGGAAGACACGGCAACTGGCCGACTGGGTGAACCTGAATTTCCCCATCGGCCTGCCGGAGGCGGAAATTCTCAAGGCCGCCGACTCCGGCAAGGAATCGCCTGTGCCCGAATCGCTTTTCGCCGGACTCAGCCCGGCACAATTCGCCGTCTGCAATTTCATCTCCGACAGCGTCCGCAAGGCTTACGACCTCAAAATCAGCTTTGAAAACCCCGAGGCGCTGAAGGAAGTCGAACGCTTCACCGTCCTCAGCGCGATTGATCGTCTGTGGCAGGAACACCTCTACGAAATGGACAGCCTGCGCTACAGCATCGGCCTGCGTGGTTACGGCCAGCGCGACCCGCTCATCGAATACAAGGCCGAGGCGTTCAAGATTTTCGACGAGCTGATGGTCAACGTAAAAACGGAAATCTGCCACAACATCTTCCGCAGCGCGTCGAGCATGCTGGCGTTTGAAAATTTCCTGAAGAATGTTCCGCAGCAAACCCTGCACCAGGCTGCCAGCGCTTTCGGTGGCACGAGCACGGCAAGTTCAGGCGGCGCGCAAGCCAAGCCCAGCGACGTCGTCAGCGAAGCCGCGGCAGCGGTGGCGGAAAAAGCCAAGCCTGTCCGCACCGGCCCGAAAGTCGGTCGCAACGACCCCTGCCCTTGCGGCAGCGGCAAGAAATACAAGCACTGCTGCGGACGGTAGGCGTACTCCGCCCGCACAACGGCTGAGTTGAAGAGCCAGTCCGGCAAATCGAGAAAATCAACCCAGCACCGTGAGCACAATACCCACCAGAATGCCGATCACGGCGGGAAGTTTTTGCAGTCCGTTTTTTTCACCGAACAGGAGCAGTCCCCCGGCAAAACCCACCAGGGTGCAGCCACGGCGCAGACTCATCACCACGGCGACGAGCGAAGCGGGATCGCGCAAGGCGCTGAAATAAATGTAATCGGCCACCAGCAGCGAGAACGCGATGAAGGGAATGCTCCAGCGCCAGTGGAATTCGTTGCGCGACCACCAACGCCGCTTCCAGCCGATGGCGATTGGCGTGAAGAGGACCAGCAGGTAAACCGAGAACCAGGCCTGCACCGTCGGCACCGAGAAATGCGCCCGGCCAAGCAGGTATTTGTCGTAGAGCGAACTCACCGCCCCCAGCAACGTACCAGCAATGAGAAAACCCACCCATTTGTCGCGATGAAAATGCACCCCCTCGCGGCTGCCAACCACTGATAGCCCGACAAACGATGCCAGGGTCGTCAGCACGCCGATGGTTTCCAGTCCCGTCGGGCGCTCGCCCAGAATCAACAGCGCACCAAACAGCGTCCACAGCGGGCTGGTCGCCCGGATGGGCGAGCCGAGCGACAGCGGCAGATGCTTGAGCGCAAAATAGGTAAAAACCCACGACGCGGCGACAATGACGGACTTGAGCGCCAGTTGCAGGTGCTGCTTAAGCGTGAGCGGATCGGTAACGAGCGATACCGGCAAAATGCCGGGGTGAATTGCCTGCACACTCAATAGCGCCACCCAGATTATCGCACCGGTCAACGTGCTGAAAAACAACACGGGCACAACGGCGTTGTCCCGGACGGCGTGCTTGGTGCAAAGCTCATAGACGCCGAGGAACAATGCCGATACGAGGCTGGCAACTATCCAATGCATGAAAAACGTAGGGCAGGCTTCCAGCCTGCCCGTTGTGCCTATTCCGTGCTTTGTAGCAGCCGACATCAGTCGGCTCAAACTTCTTTCGACGAGATCAGAGCCGACTGACGTCGGCTGCTACGATCCACGAGGCAAATTTACATGTGCGAGATGATGTTACTTCCAAACTCGCTACACTTGATTTCCGTCGCGCCTTCCATCTGGCGGGCGAAGTCGTAGGTGACGCGCTTGCTGCCAATCGCGCCGTTCAATCCTTTCAAGATCAAATCCGCCGCTTCCATCCAGCCCAGGTAGCGCAGCATCATTTCGCCGCTCAACACGACTGAACCCGGATTGACGACGTCCTTGTTCGCGTATTTCGGCGCGGTGCCATGCGTGGCTTCAAAAATCGCGTGGCCGGTGATGTAATTGATGTTGCCGCCAGGCGCGATGCCGATGCCGCCGACCTGCGCGGCGAGCGCGTCGCTCAGGTAATCGCCGTTCAAGTTGAGCGTGGCGATGACGTCGAAGTCGGTCGGGCGCGTGAGCACCTGCTGGAGCGTGATGTCAGCAATGGAATCCTTGATGACGAGGCCCGCGCCAGGCTTGCCTTCGGGGATTTTGCACCAGGGCCCGCCGTCAATCTCCACCGCACCGAAAAATTCCTTCGCCGTCTGGTAAGCCCAGTCACGGAAGCCGCCTTCGGTGAACTTCATGATGTTGCCCTTGTGGACAATCGTGACACTCTTGCGTTTGTTTTTGATCGCGTAGGCAATCGCGCTGTGCATCAACCGCACCGTACCGCTGTAACTGACCGCCTTGATGCCGACGCCGACCTGTACGTCACTCGGAAAATCTTTTGCGCCGACAGCTTTCCAGAATTCTTCGGCGGCGGGCTTGGTGCCGAACCGGATCTTTTTGAAATCCTTCGGGAATTCCTTCGCGATGAAGTCCAAAACCTTTTGCGCTTCGGGCGTGCCGGCGGCGTATTCGATGCCCGCGTAAATGTCCTCGGTATTTTCGCGGAAGATGACCATTTCCACCTTCTCCGGGTGCTTCACCGGCGACGGCACACCCGTAAACCATTGCACGGGGCGCAGGCAGACGTAGAGGTCGAGCCTCTGGCGCAGCGCGACGTTGAGCGAGCGGATGCCACCACCAACCGGTGTGGTGAGCGGGCCTTTGATGCCGACGAGATATTCCTTGAACGCCTCGACCGTGTCGTCCGGCAGCCAGTTATCGAATTTGTTTTTGGCCGCCTCGCCGGCGAACACTTCAAACCAGGAGATTTTGCGTTTGCCGCCATAGGCCTTCTGCACCGCCGCGTCGAACACCCGCACGCTGGCCGCCCAGATGTCCGGGCCGGTGCCGTCGCCGCGGATGAACGGGAGGATGGGATTTTCAGGAACGGTGAGCTTGCCGTTCGTGATTGAAATTTTTCCACCCGCGGGCGGTGTCACGTCCTTGTAAGCCATAATTTAGTTCAAAGTTTCAAATTGCAGACGAGAGGAAAAGGCCGAATGCGAAAGAAATCAAGGAAAGAAAACTGATTGGTTGGAAAAACGCTCGCCCTCATCCTGACCTTCTCCCCCCAGGAGAAGGAACTGCCGAAGCCTGCCTTTTGATTTGATGGAGATCATCCGGCAAATTCAGCCGCAGGTATTCCGGTGAGACGGCAAACGATTCTCCTTCTCCTTGGGGAGAAGGCTGGGATGAGGGAGGACGAAAAATCTAATTAAGGCCGCCGGCCAGTTGTTCCGCGATGAACTCTTCCTGCTCCACTGTCAATGTAACCGTCATGGCTCAACGAAAACTTCAAAAACAACAATCCACACAACTTCCGGATGCGAAGGAAAAATCATTTCACAACAATTGTAAAATCAGCGGAAAGGTAATCACTCCAACGTTCGGTTTCAGGAGCAAACGTATCTTTGTCGAGCAGCGTTTGATAAAATTCCACAAAGTAAAATCCGTGGATGTAATAGTTTCCGATCTGATCAAATGAAAACCATTTTTTAAGGTCAATTTGGTCTTCAAAAATTTCCCCCGGTTTAATCGGAACATGAACAGAAATGCCGCCGAAGCTCATTGCGTTGCCGACATCCGGCACGGCCTTGCGCACCCCTGTCCTGTTGGAAAGTTGTGCGCGAAAGCCATATTGATTGTCTCTCGAACCTCGTTGCATACCTCCCCGTTGAAAAATAATGGTTCGTTCATCGAGATTTTGGATTTTGAATGTAACGATTGTTGGCTCGTTCGTTCCGTATGCCGTTTTCAAAGGTAAAAATTGCACGAATATTTTATATCCTGGTGGAGAGCGCAGGTGACACGGCACTGCCAACGATTCGGCTATCGCTTCGGCATCGTCTTGGTTATGAGCCTTAAATTCCAAGAAATTGTCTGGTCCACCCGACTTGCCACCCCATCCAAAACACGAATACCAGTGATTGCCAACTTTAAGCACAACCGGATTCGAAGGTTTTCCCGATTTTGGATCAACCGGATAGTCGCTTGTGTTCAGCCTGATTCCAAACTCGGTGTTCGCATTATTTTCAGAATAAACGAACGCCTTAAGAATTTTAAGGCCCGCTTCCTCACCTACTCGAATTGTCGCTGCACCGTCAGTCCAAGCCTCCGGTTCTGTCCGCACTTCGGGTACAGACTGAACGGAAGACAAATAATAAAGGCCGTCATTCTTGGTTAAGGCTTGATCCGCATGTGTCGCAACACATGCGAAAAAAACAGCAGTGAAGATAACTATAAAATTCCGCAAACGGGTCACACCTAACGCAAAAATTTTCATGCCACCTCAATCAGCTTCGACGCCAAGGGGGCCGTGGCTTCGGTAAATTGCGCCTTCACCCTAACCACGGTGTTTTCGACGGTCAGACCGTATTTGCTACGGAGTTCATCCTGCGTCGTGGCGTGTTCGATAAATTGGTCGGGCCAGCCGATGCGCACGACGGGTGTCGTTACGGCCTTCTCGCTGAACAGTTCCAGCACCGCCGACCCGTAACCGCCCATCAACACGTGATCTTCCATCGTCACGACGATTTCCGCCGCGCGCCCGAAAAATTCATGCGCGCCATCGTCGAGCGGCTTGGTGAAACGCGGATTGATGACGGCGCAATCAAATCCTTCCGCTGCGAGTTGCGCCGCGGCATGGCGCGCGAGGGTGTTCATCGGACCGAGGCCGAACAGCGCCACCTTGTGTTTGCCATTGTTGGAAAAATTCCGGATGACTTCCGCCTTGCCCACTTCGAGCAGTTTGGGCTGGTCCTTGATGGGCACGCCTTCCGCCGCGCCGCGCGGATAACGAATGAACGTCGGATGCTGCTGGTGCGTGGCGGTGAACATCATGTCCACCAGTTCGTCCTCGTCCTTCGGCGCCATGGCAATGACGTTCGGCAGGCAGCGCAGGTAGGCGATGTCGAACAGGCCGTGATGGGTCGGGCCGTCGTTGGCGGACAATCCGGCGCGGTCCATGCAGAAAATCACCGGCAAATCCTGCAAACAAACGTCATGGTGAATACAGTCATAGGCGCGTTGCAGGAAGGTGGAATAAATCGCGCAAACCGGGTGGAAACCCATCGTCGCCATGCCGGCGGCAAAAATGACGGCGTGTTCCTCGGCAATGCCCACGTCGTAGTAACGATCGGGCATCGCCTTTTCGAGAAGTTTCAAGCCGGTGCCGCTGGGCATCGCGGCGGTGATGCCGACGATGGTGTTGTCTTTCTGGCAAAGCTTCACCATGGTCTGTCCCATCACGTCCTGATAATTTGGCGGCGCGCCCGCCTTGACGGGCATTGAATCGCCGGTTTTCACATCATAGGGCCCGGTACCGTGGAATTTTTCCGGCGACTTGAGCGCGGCCTCAAAGCCCTTGCCTTTCTGCGTAAGAATGTGAATGACGATTGGATGGTCGCACGTCCTGGCAAATTCCAGCGTGCTGATGA
>Ga0209540_10001036_pt1 | contig 22350 bp, 22 predicted proteins | sample BarGraIncu01121A_FD_184501 | JGI IMG/M metagenome (GOLD analysis project Ga0209540, IMG submission 184501) | Arctic peat soil microbial communities from Barrow, Alaska - Barrow Graham LP Incubations 011-21A (SPAdes) (version 2) | ecosystem: Environmental > Terrestrial > Soil > Wetlands > Peat... | reverse complement strand
TCATCGGAGTTCATCGGAGTCCTTCCGCCTTCGCGGCGCGTCAAAGCGCCGCTACGGCGCGACGGCGGCTGCCCGCCGCTCGTCCGCACAACGATTGCGGCGCGCACGGAGTGACGCGCCCTACCCATGTGCCGATTCCCACTGGGAATTGGTATGAGAGGCTTTCTTATGGACGACAACCCGTTTTTCTCCACGACCAAATTTTCTTTACTTTGGTTTTCTCCACCGCAATTTTGCAGTTCAATTATCCCAATTTTTCCGCAATGAAACGGCTCTACCTGGTTGCAATTGTTTTTGTCCTGCTCGGACAGATGGGATGCGTCAGCGTGTCCCGCGACGCGCTCAACGTCCGCACGTTCGGCGCCGTGGGCGACGGCACGACCAAGGACACCGCCGCGTTCCAGAAGGCGCTGGATATCTGCGCCGTGGCGAAGGGCGGGGAGGTGGTGGTGCCGGCCGGAGATTATCTCATCGGCAGCATCGAACTGAAATCCTACACGACCTTGCGGCTGGAAAAGGACGCCCACCTGATTGGCAGTCCCGACCTGGACGATTATCCTGTGATGAAGGTGCGGTGGGAAGGTCACTGGATTGACGGTCATCGGGCGTTGATTTTCGCCCAGAATGCCGGCCATTTCGGCATTGTCGGGCCGGGAAAGATTTCCGGCAATCCCGCGCTGGGCGGACGGGAAATGCCCCGGCGACCGGTCCTCATCGAGCCGATCAATTGCATTGATGTCCGGTTGGAAGGCTTTGCCACCGAACACCAGAGCATGTGGTCAATCCATCCCACTTACTGCGTCAATGTCACGGCCAAAAACCTCGTCATCCGCAGCACCGGCGGCAACGGCGACGGCGTTGACGTGGACTCCTGCAAGCATGTCCGCATCGAATCCTGCGACATCAACACCGGAGATGATTGCATCGCCATCAAGTCCGGACGCGGCATGGAAGGTTACCGCGCCGCCCGACCCACCGAAGACGTCCTGATTTCCCACTGCACGCTGGGGGACAACAACTTTGCGTGCATCGGCATCGGGAGCGAAACCTCCGGCGGCATCCGCAATGTGCAGATCGAACATTGCAAGTTCACCCACGCCAAATCCTATGCCATTTACATCAAGAGCAACACCGGTCGCGGCGCGTTCATCGAGGACATCTCGGCGCGCGATTTGGACGTCGCCACCGCGCCCGGCGGTTTTCTCCGCATCAATCTCACCGGCAGCGGCATCAAGGACCCCGAACCGGTGACCGGTGACGAGGGGATTCCCTCGGCCAAAAATTTCAGCTTCAGAGACGTGAAGGTGAATTGTGGAACGCTGGTGGACGCCGCCCAGACTTCCCCGGTGAAGCCCATCAACAGCTTTTCACTGGTGGAAGTCAGCGGCACATGCCAGAAAGCCATCACGCTGGCCAACCTGACCAATGCCGTGCTCCACGACATTCATGTGACCGGTTACGAAGGTCCGTTCCTCACGCAGACCAACGTCCAGGGCGTCGGGCTGGAAGAGCCCAGGTGATTTATGCTTAAACTCATTGCCATGTCGGTTGTTGGCTGGTCGCTGTTGTCGGGTGGCATTTCCTGCGCCCAGATTGCCAACACAACGGCCCAGGCGATAGACGTTTACGACGGTTTTGAAACAACCGGTTTGAGCAAGGTTTGGGACACCAGCCGATTCGTTCCCGGCGCGGTGGAGATGCAGACGAACATTTTTCGGGCTGGTCGCGGCGCGGCAAAAATTACTGTTCTCCCCCGTGATACATATGAAGCGGGAATCAACGGCAGCCGGGACAGCGAGCGGGACGAATTGATGGAGGCCAAAAAGCTGACCTCGAAAGAAAACGCAGCTTACGAATATTCCTTCAGCATGTTCATCCCGACGAATTTTCCCATCGTGCCGACGCGGCTGGTCATCGCGCAGTGGAAGCAGAATTGCCCCGAAGGCGGCAATTGCTCGGACAACAGTCCGGTGGTGGCCATCCGATACGTTTCCGGTGTGCTCAAAATCACCCATCAGATCGGCCCCCACCAAACGACGCTTTATGAAATGAAGGAGGAACTTCGAAACCAATGGCTCGACTTCAAATTTCAAATCCGCTTCTCAACCAACGAGAACGGGCGAATCAAGGCGTGGCTCGATAACAAGCAGATTGTTGATTACCAGGGCGTCAACGGTTATCCCGAAAACGAGCAAACCGGATATGCCAACCCCAGCCGATTTTATTTCAAGATGGGGCTATATCGCGATTTGATGGCCGAGCCGATGACGATCTACATTGACGAGTATCGGAAAAAGGAATTGCCCGGGAACGCGTTTTAACTTGAACAATGCTTCCTCTCCGCCGTCGCCGACGGGGGAGAGGGCGAGGTGAGGTGGCGCGTTTTCTCAAATCCCCTGCCCATGAACTCGGGCCATTGTGTGGACAAGTTCATGTTGCATATGCAACATGAACTTGTCCAACGCTCAGGAACGCAATGCGCGCAAAAAGTTCGGCGAATTCTCTCCTGTCCCTGCTGCGCGGGTAGAGGAAATCAACTGTCACGCTTCTCAATCCTCCGCCCGCTCGCCCGCTGGAGCCATTTTGACGATACGCGGGAAAAATTTCGCGAGCGGTTCCACCAGGTCGGTTTGCGCGGCCATGACTTCTTCGATGTTTTTATAGACCATCGGCACTTCATCCAATCCGGCGGAAATCAATTTCACGCCGCGTTCGTCCAGATAGGGCTGCACCATCTTCCAGTTGTAGGTTTCCTTCGCCTTGTGACGGCTCATCACCCGGCCCGCGCCGTGGGAGGCGGAGTTGAGCGACGCGGCGTTGCCCTTGCCGCGCGCAACAAACGTGGCGCTGGCCATCGAACCGGGGATCACGCCCAGCACGCCCGCGCCCGCCGGGGTCGCACCTTTGCGATGCACAATCACATCGCGTCCGCCATGGCGTTCCTTCCACGCGAAATTGTGATGGTTTTCAATGTCCAGCAGCACGCCCGCGCCGAGATGCCGCGCGATGTGTTTGTGGATGAGGTAGTGATTCGCGGAGGCGTATTTGCCCATCAATTCCATCGCTGCCCAGTATTCCCGGCCGTCGGCGGAATCGAGGTCGAGCCACGCGAGATAGCTGAGTTCCTTCGGCAAATCCTTGTGCTTCTGGCGCGCAACGCGGCTGTAATGGTCGCAAACTTGCGCGCCGGTGCCGCGGCTGCCGCTGTGGCTCAACAAGGCGAGATACGTGCCGGGTTCAAGACCGAGTTCCTTGTTCTCCATGGTGAATTCGCCGAACTCGACGAAATGATTTCCGCTGCCGCTGGTGCCGAGTTGCGCCGCGGCCTTGTCGCGAAAACGCTGCGTGACAGGGCTGACCGACCAGTCCTCATCCATCACTGGATGCGTGCGGCGATGTTTGAATTCCACGCCGACGCCGAAGCGCGTCTCGGCTTCGATGGCGCGGATGAGATCGGTTTCGTGGCGGCGGAGATAATCCAGCGGCAAATCGAGCACGGTGAGTTTGACGCGGCAGGCGATGTCCACGCCCACGGCGTAGGGGATGACGGCGTTGTCGGTGGCGAGCACGCCGCCGATGGGCAGGCCATAGCCGACATGGGCGTCGGGCATGAGCGCGGCGGCGACGGACACGGGCAGCTTGCAAGCGTTCTCCATCTGCTGGAGCGCGTTGGCGTCCAGGTCCACGCCCCACTGGCGGTAAGGGATGGGTTGGCCGGGCATAGTTGCACGGAGAAGTTAAGCTTGGCGGAGCACGTTGCCAGTGGAAAGTAACAATGAAATTGTTGCAAAGTGAAAGTGGCGATGATATTGAAGAGCGCCCATGAGCGAACCGATTATTGCCCAAAAATCTCCATTTGTTCAAAAAGCCGGGCCGGGCACCTTTTGGTGGTGCGCGTGCGGCGCGTCGAAGAAGCAACCGTTCTGCGACGGCTCGCACAAAGGCACCGGCCTCGGGCCGCGCAAAGTGGATATCGCCGAAGCGAAAACCGTCGCGTGGTGCGGTTGCAAGCACTCGAAGAATGGCGCGTTCTGCGACGGCAGTCACAGCAATCTGCCGTGAAACGTTAAATCGTTACATCGTTAAAACGTAAAAATCGTCAGCAAAACAAAAAGATAATTCCATGGATGCAGGGGGAGCCGAAAGCATTGAAACTCGCAAATTCAAGGACGCGATTCTCGCGGAGATTTTCGATGCCGACAAAGAGTCTGGAACGGCATGCCAAAAAACGGCGGAACCAGAAATCCAGCGAACGATGCTGGATTTGAAGCGATGTTACGATCTGGCCATTCTCCATCTATCACCGCTGGGCGTTCACGCTGAGAAACTCTGGGACGAAATGAGAACGCCATTTTCAAGTCAGGACACCGCCCACAATCATAATCGGCCGGGTGGGGCGGGGTTGCGATCAGGATAGGAGGATTAACACGGGTCGCATGGCCGGTCTCACGCTTTCTTTTTCCGAAAGAACTGTCCGGTTTCGGCGACGTTGAGAACGGAAAGATCAAGTCCCGACCCCGGCGCCCTCTCCTTGGCGGTTTTAAGCTGGCGCGCAATGCGTTTGACCGCCGCCGCCGCATAATACTTCACCACACCTACACCGGAGTGGGACTTGAAAATCACGACCAGCAGGGAGTGTTCGTCAACATTGATGACGAACATGCTGAAATTTTCGCCCTGCTGGTAAATGCTGCTGAAATTGGTTTCGTTGACCAGGCCGGCGATGGCCTGGTTGGCCATGAACGCACCGGACGCCAGCGCGCCGATGGTGGTCAGGTCGAAATCATGCGCGTCGCCCTGATGCGTGATGAGGAAACCGCCCTTGTCAATGATCAGCGCGGCCGTCGCGTCTGTGTTCGCGATGAATGCGCGTAACGTTTCATCGCACCGCCGAATGTCATCCTCGATAAGTTGGGGCAGGGTGGCCATGTCATGCGTATTGTGGAACGCTTTGGTTGATAAATTTGTGCAACAGCAGGCGCGTGATCATGTTCAGGGTTTCGAACACGCCTTCGCACTTGTGCGCCGTCGCGCTGAACGGCGGCACCTGCACTTCGCGATTGTTCAGCAAAAATTCCATGTATTCCACCGACGCGGCGTTCGGCAGATCGCGCTTGTTGTATTGCAGCACGTAGGGAATTTCCGCGAGGTTGAGCTTGAGTGCAATCAGGTTATCCACGAGATTCTGGAAGCTCTCGACGTTTTCCGGCATCTTTTCGTATTGCGAATCGGCGACAAATACGATGCCGTCCACGCCGCGCAGCACCAGTTGCCGCGTCGTGTTGTAAATCACCTGGCCGGGCACGGTGTAAAGCTGGAACTTCGTCTTGAAGCCCTTGATGGTCATCGCCTCGATCGGCAGAAAATCAAAGAACAGCGTGCGGTCGGAACTCGTCGCCAGCGACACGAGTTTGCCCTTGTTGCCCGCGGCGGTTTGTACATGGTCGTGGACTTGCACGAGGTTGGTCGTCTTGCCGCCCATGGCCGGGCCGTAATAGACGATTTTAACCTGCAATTCCTTGGTGGCTTGGTTGATGAGGGCCATAAAATTTTATTGTTTTTTGCGGTCGAGTTCGGCGGCCAGCGCGGCCAGTTGCACGGTTGGCAGCGCTTCTCCCGCGCGACCGAACGCGGCGAAATAGACGGCGTTCACGCGGAAAATTTTCCACGGCACGTTGCCAACGGTGAAATTGAAATTATTCAGCGCGCCCATCCGCAATTCCCTTGTGCTCTGGCTCACGCGGTCAAAAATTTGCGGCAAAAACGCCGCGAGCGTGTCGGCGTTGAGGTCGGGCGGAATCTGGCTGGCCACTTTCAAGCCGTCCGGCAACGCCACGAAGGCGCCCACCACCCCGGGCAACGCCATCGCGCGGGCGACGATCTCGTTTGGCGTCGCGTGACGGCTGGAGAAATCCGTCGCCGGCCTTTGCGAACGTTTGTATTCGGTTTCGTCCACTCTGGGAGCCTCGGCGGTGTCGCTCCAGATATAGTAGTTTGTGTCCGACAGCTTGGCATCCACCGGCTTGAGGGCGGGACGGATTGCCTGTGGCTCCGGCGCTTTCACCGGCGGTTCCGGCATTTTAGCCGGCAGTTTTGGCTGCGGTGTTTCGGGTTGTGGAAAACCAAAAAACAAGTTCGGGATGTCAGCCGGTGGCCGTTCCGCCGGCTGTGACCGGGGCGCCGTTTTTTGTCGTGCGAAAAACAGCGGGGCGATGATATTCAACGGCAGCTCCAATTCGATGCCATCTTGGACGGACGCCGGCGGCGTGGGCTCGATCAAAAGTCGCAGGTTTCGCCAGGTAAAGGTTATGCGTCCGCGTTTTAACGCCGGTTCAATCAAGTTCGCCGGCAACAAAACTTGGGCATTTGCCAGATTCGACTGTCTGATTTCGAGTCGCAGTCCTTCCGGCCAATTTTCCGAGAGTGCGGCCAATGGTGCGGAAATGGCCGCCGGTTCAACCGGAATTTGCGGCGCAGGTGAAGGCATGGGGGCAACGGGTTTCGGCGCGCCATTGTTTCGCGGCATGACGACGCTGGTGGCAGGCGTGGGGGCGTGCGGCATGGACGGCGGCGGGGGCGAAGTCGTGGCGCTGGTGGCAGGCGTAAGGGCGCGTGAGGCAAACGAAAACGGTGGCGGCGTGGTCATTCGCAACGGTGGCATGGCGGCGGACGGCGTGGGTTTGGCTGCGACGGAAATTTTGACCCCTTCTCCGCCGGCGCCGAATGGTCCGGTGATGTCTTCGGTGACTTCGACTTGTTTCTGGGCGGAGCGGCGTGACAGCAGAGCGGGATTCAACCGGGTGAGGATTTCATTGAGCGGCAGCATCACTGGCTTGTGGTCATGCTCGCCGCCGGAATTGACGAACACGCCCGGAGCGGCCGTTCGCAATTCACCGAAAGCGATTTTCACGGAGCCAAACGTGAGTTGCGTGAGAATTTTTTCCAGCGGAACGGCAATCATCATCCCTGCGGGCGGTGTTTGCATGACTTTCGCGCGCAAATCCATCGGCATCGCGGCAAGGATTGATTGCAGGGGCAGTTGCAATTCATCGGGGTTCTCTGCTGGCGCGGGCGGCATTGCGGATGCTGGCGGCGCCGTTTGCGGGCGCGCGGCGGCAGCCGGTGCGACTGTTACGGGCGGTGCGGCAACGGCGAGAGCGCGCGGCGTTTGGGGTGCGGTTGCTTCATCATCGTCGAGGCGGCGCAGCAGACCTCGGAGCCACCCGGCGAACTTTATTTTCACACTGTTTGTCATGGCACTCATGCTTCACTGGCGGCCGGTCAACCGGCAGGCTCCTTTGTTTCAGCAGGAAGCACGCCATGGTTGGTTTTTTGTCTGACTTAGCCGCCCGAACCTTTGAAAGCTTTGAAAGGAGCGTTGGGCGGGTGGGAAATTTGTCTCAGCGTTGGACTTCTTTGTCCCTAGTCTGTTCACATTCTGGCATTTAGATTTTCTTGCCGCCCTGTCTCAATTGGGAACGCCGATTGCTTCCGCTTAAATAATTTGCGCTGTTGGCATTTTTCGCGCTTGTATTTGCGGAGCGGCGGCGTTAGCGATTAACGCCATCGGAATGGAAATGCGCCATAAAATTCTCGTTTTGGATGACGATGCAGACTGGCTGAACTTGTGCAACGAAATGTTTGCGCACCTTCCCAGCAAGCCTGAAATCCGCACCGTTGCGTCCGGCGCGCGCGCATTGGCGCTTTTGGAAACCGAGCCGTTCCGTCTATTGGTCTGCGATTTGAAGATGCCGCGCATGGACGGCCTGCAGGTGCTGTCCATCGTCCGCCGCCGGTTTCCCAAATTGCGCACGGTCGTTTTGAGCGGGCTGGAAGACGAGGAATTTCGCTCGCGCGCCTACGCCCTGGGTGTGGATTTGTTCTGGCTCAAAACCGACATGCAGGCCAATTCGCAGATGTTTCTGGACTGTATCGAATCGCTTTTGGGACGCGACCTGGAAGGCGGCTTTCGCGGCATTCAAAGCAAAAGCCTCATGGACATCATCCAGATGGAATGCCTCTCGCGCACTTCCACCCTGCTGCGCATCACGCGCGGACCGCTCGTGGCAAAACTTTGGATTCAAAACGGCGAATTGATTGACGCTGAAACCGAAGGCGCGCGCGGCGAGGCGGCGTTCCTCAGAATTCTCGCATGGAAGTCCGGCACGTTTGAAAATTTGCCCGCCGAATCCGGGCGCGAACGCACCATCACCAGACCCGTCAACGCCCTGCTGCTCGAATCCGCGCAGGCGATTGATGAAACCGCTGATTCCGTCGAGCCCGGTTCCATCGAGCAAACCGCTCACCGAAAAACCATTTGGAAACTTGCGCTGCTCACGCGCGAAGGCGCGGAATTCGTCATCGTTGTGCCGCCCGAAGGCCAGGGCGAAATCGAAACCATGGGCACGCAACCTTCCGAGCCGCTCGCCAAATGGGCGCGCCGGGCCGTCGAAACCGCCAAACGTCTTGGGGAACGGATCGAAGCCGGGCCACTTTCGCACATCGCCGGCCATAATTTGGAACGTCAGATGCTTGTTTTGAACCAGGAAAACAAAAGTTTTATCGTTGGCTGGCCGCCCAATATCGCTGCCGGACCATTATTGGAAAAAAGCAAAAAACTTGTTTCGTCATGGGATTTTTAAAACGATTTTTCCGTTCCCGCGCGGCAGTCCAGCAACTGCCGGCCGGCAGTATCGCCGTGGACCGCAATGGCCGCGTCGTCACGTACACCGTCTCGTCCGCCTATCCAAAGGAGTTGCTGCGCGACATCGGGCAGGAAGTGCTGTCCCTCTTCCGCGCGGCGCGCGCGGCGCAAATGCCGCTGGCCGAAGTCAGCATCCATTTCGCCAGCCTCCACATCACCGCCCGCGAATTGCGCGGCGGCGCCATCATTTTCCTGTTCCCGCAAGCCGCTTTTTCGCCAATAACAACCCGACCACACTTATGACCGCCAAAGAACTCACCCAACTGGTCACTCAGATTGAAACCCACATTGAGTGCTGGAAACAGTTCAACTATTTCATCAACGTCGCGCGCGGAAAAAAATTCGGGCCGGCGGAAGAAGGTCATTTTCTCGAAATTAAAAGCATCATCGTGCAGGAGATTGAACTGATTTACGCCTCCATTCAAGTCGCCTCGCCCACGCGCGAGGAAATCCACGCGCTCATCGGCAACGCGCCATCGTTGCGCTGCCTCAGCGAAATGAGCGAAGGCGCGCTCCGGGGCCTGGAAAGCCAGTGGCACAAAATTTACATCTCCTGGCACTCCATCCTGGGCCAGCTCAAGGTCAAACAGCACACCGAGGAAGTTAAATCCTTTTGGGGATCAAAAAAATAGCGTCCGTGACACTTCTTCCTTGCCTGCCGCGCCCGTTTCGCGTCCAAATGATTCATGCCTGACTGGATTGCCGCCGTCATTTTGGGCGTGATCGAAGGGATCACGGAGTTTATTCCCGTTTCGTCCACCGGCCATCTGCTGCTGGCGGAGCATCTCCTGAAAGTCCATAAAAGCGACCTCTTCAACATCGTCATCCAATGCGGCGCGGTCATCGCCATCCTGCCGCTGTTTCCCCAGCGCCTTTACAAATTCGTTTTTGAGTGGCGCCAGAAGGAAACACAGGATTACCTCCTGAAAATCCTCGCCGCCTTCGTCATCACCGGCGCCGTGGGTTTCGTCCTTGATAAAAAAGGCTTCAAACTCCCGGAAAACGCCATGCCCATTGCCTGGGCATTGCTGGTCGGCGGGATTGCCTTCCTAGTCATCGAATGGTGGATGCGCGGGAAAAAAATGCGCGATGAAATCACCTGGTCCGTCGTCTTCGCCGTGGCCATCGGCCAGTTGGTCGCGGCGGTTTTCCCCGGTTCGTCCCGTTCCGGCTCGACGATTTTGCTGGCGCTGTTGCTCGGCCTGAACCGTCCGGCGGCGACGGAATTTTCCTTTCTGGTCGGCATTCCAACCATGCTCGCGGCGGGCGGCCTGAAAATTTTCAAGGCATTGTATCATCCCGTTGCAAACGCGCCGCATGAAAGCTGGGGAATGGTTTTGCTGGCGACCGCCGTTGCGGCAGTAGTCTCCTTCATCGCCGTGAAATGGCTGCTGCGCTACATCCAGACGCACACCTTCAACGCGTTTGGCTGGTATCGCATCGCGCTGGCGATTGCGATTTTTGTCCTGATGCGCTGAAACAATTTCGGAGGGGCGAGTTCCACGAGCCCCTGATCTTCAATAAATTGGGGACTCGCAGAGCTCGTCCCTCCGAAGAAAATCACTGCGCCGGCGCGGGAATAAAAATTTTCTGCCCGACCTTGAGGTTTTTTGGATCCAATCCCGGATTCGCCTTCAAAATCTGGTCCGACGTCACCTTGATGCCCTGCTGGTCGCGATAGGCCTTGGCAATGCTCAAAAGCGTGTCGCCCGCCGCAACTTTATGTTCGTAACCGCTTTCCTTGCCGCCTGGGTTTGAACCGCCGGTTGCCGAATTTGTGGTCACTGTCGGGGTTGGCTTGCGTCCCGAAGACGAACCGGCGACTTTGCCGAGTTTTCCGATTTCCTTCAAAATCAATTCCCGGTCCTCCTGCCGTTTCTTGTCAATTTCCTGGACCTGGTCGGCGAGTTTCTTCAAATCATTGGCGTTGGCGGTGTCCGTGGCGCCCGGCTGGCTGGATTTGTCGCGCAGTTCGCTGATTTCCTTTTCCAGCGCGGTGATGCGCTTGGCCTGCACCGCCTGCGCGTCGCTCAGGTCCTGGACCTGACCGTTGAGTTTGTTGATTTGCTGCTGGGTGGCGTCATCCTGTGCCCGCGCCGCGGTCAGGGAAATGCCCAGGATAAAAATCCAGATTAAAATTCGTTTCATGCGCCGACAATAAACCGTCGTGCGCCCGCGTCAAGTCGCGTTGATTCGGAAAATTGGATTCCTTCCCGTCTTCGTCCTCGGTTTATTTGACCGGGTTTCGATTGCGGGAACGTGGACGGCGAGGGCGAAGATTTTTTACGCCAATTTTCCGTAACGCCGGATCTCCGGCCAGAGCCACGCCACGGCGAGGACGGTCAGAATGGTTCCCACCCCGCCGGAGACGACGGAAATCATCGCGCCGGTCACAATGGTGTTCCCGATAGTTGGGCCAAAGATTTGCGCGACGAAGCCGGACTCGAACTCGCCCAGTTCGTTCGACGTGCCAATGAAGAGGTTGTTGACGGCGGAGACGCGTCCGCGTTTGTCGTCCGGCGTGAGCATCTGCACCAGCGTGTGCCGCACGACCACGCTGATGTTGTCCACCGCTCCGCACGTGAACAGCATGAGGAGCGAGAACCAAAACCACGTCGAAAACCCGAACGCAATCGTGGCCAGCCCGAATGCGGCCACGGCCCACAGCATCGCGCGCCCGGCTTTTTGCAACGGCGGCCGGTGGTTCAAGATGAACGCGCAGAGCACGGAGCCCATCGGCAGCGCCGCCGACAAAAACCCGAGTCCGGTCGGCCCGACGAACAAAATATCTTTCGCATATATCGGCAACAACGCCGTCGCGCCGCCCAAAAACACGGCGAACATGTCGAGCGTGATGAGTCCCAAAATAATTTTGCTCGCATAGACGAACTTGAAACCCGTCAGCAGCGCCTGGAGCGTCATGGGTTCCTTGGTCTTGACGGTGTGTTGCCGGCGGATCATGCCAATGAGAACGCAAAAGGCCAATGCTGCCAGTGTATTGATCACATAAACCAACGCCGCGGGAGAAGCCGAATGATGCCCGGCCATCCAGGCGATGATGGCACCCGCGCCCGCCCGGCCGATGATGCAGGAGAGTTGAAATGCGCCGGCGTTCCAGTTCACCGCGCGCGAAAATTCCTTGCGGCTTACCAGCGCCGGCAAATAAGCGGCGTTGGCCGCCCGCATGAACGTGTTGGCCGTGCTGCCGATGAACAGATAAAAATAAATCCAGGAAACCGGCGCGTGGCGCCAGGAGACGAAGGCCACGCCAAGGCTCGAAGCCGCGATGGCCGCCGTCATCAGCACCACGATCCGTTTGCGGTTGTAATTGTCCGCGACGTGCCCCGCTGGCAGCGTGAACAAAAACATCGGGATCATTTGTATCAGCCCCACGAGGCCGAGCGCCAGTGCCGACTCGGTGCGCTCATAAATTTCCCAGAGGATGGCTATGGTGAACATTTGCTGGCCGGTGACGGCCACCAGCCGGCCGATCAAATACAGGGTAAAGTCCCGGTTCCGGAAAATGGCGTAGGGATGGTCGTCGCCGGTTTTCACCGGCGTCGGCGATGGCAAGTCTGCGGGTGGTCCGGCTTCGTTCATGGACGCAACGGCTTTTAATCTAGCTTAAATTCCCCGTTGGTCGAGCCGTTTGGAGTTCCCTGTTTACGCGGCAAAGAAGACAGGGCTGGTCAGACCGTCCCGCCGGGCGGGACGGGACACCGAACGGAGAGAACCGGCTCCACCTTGATTTGCGGTGGCCGCAGACTGGCGATACAATAATTCGCATGGACGACCAAAATGAAAATCCCCAACGCTACCAATGGCCGTGGTTTGTGCTGGCGGCGTTTTTGCTGGCCGTGGCGCTGGCGATTGTGTGGATGAGCTTCGCCGTCCATCGGGAAAAACAGGAGCGCGACTTCAACGCGCCGTTGCCGGGCAGCATGGCGCATTAAGGGCATCGCGGCTGGAGTTCAATCCCGCGCTGCGGGATTGCCGCCAGGAACACGCTGACCCAGGCTTCGCCGAGGCGAGAGCGTGAACTCCAACGATGGGCGCGTTAACTGGCTTTCAAAAGACGCTCGAACTTTTTGATTACATCAGGATTTTTACCTGCGACGTTGTTGGTTTCGCCCGGATCAGTTTTGAGATTGTAAAGTTCCAGTGGCGCATCGGCTTTTGAACGCATAACCTTCCAATCTCCCATGCGAACGGCCCGGGCCTCATCGCGACTTTGGAGCTTCCAATAAAACGACTCATGCCGGTTGGTTTGGATTTGGTTGAACAGCGTCGTCAAAATGGAAATGCCGTCAATGTTCGTCGGCGATTGGATCAGGGCTATGTCCGTCGCCGTCGGCAAAAAGTCCCACGCCGCGCAGGGAAAATCGCTGACCTGGCCGGCGGGAATTTTACCCGGCCAATGCGCAATCATTGGCACTCGCAGGCCGCCGTCGTAAAGGTCGCCGCGGATGCCGCGAAACGGCCCGGCGCTTTGGAAAAATTTTGGACCAACGCCGCCATTCGTTTGCGGCCCGGTGTCACTGGTGAAAAAAATCACCGTGTTGTTTGTCAGGCCGAGCTTTTGCAATTGTTCGAGCAGTTGCCCGATGTAGCCGTCGAGCCGCGCAATCATGGCGGCTTGGTTTTTTTCCGGCTGCGGCCACGATTCGCCGGAGAACGGCGCGTCGGTTGGGACCGCTGCCTTGCCAACGCCCGGCATTTTGTAATTCAGCAGCAGAAAAAACGGGCGATAGCGGTTGAACTGGTCAGGTTGATTATTTTTGACAAAGTTTATCGCCGCTGTCGTGAATATGTCGGGAAGGTATTGGCCTTTTTTTTCGCCGGTGTTCGGATACAGCATTTCCCTGCCGTGAAAACTGGTCGTGGGATCATGCCGCCAGATGTAGTCGGCGTAATAATTTTCCGCATCGGCGGAATCGAAGTAACCGGCGAATTCATCAAAACCCTTGTTCCATGGCGCGCCACTCGTGCCGTCACCACCCAAATCCCATTCGCCAATCAAGGCCGTATGATAGCCGGATTGCTGGAGCACTTGCGCGACGGTGATGTCGTCCGCCGTCAGCGGCACGTCTACGTCGGCGCGCTGTTTCAAGTGACCCGAATCCTTGCCCAGCATTAACGCCGCGCGTGACGGTGAACTCACCGCGTCGCCCGCATAGTAACTCGTGAAGCGAATGCCCCCGGCGGCGAGCCGGTCGAGATTCGGCGTCTGGAATTTCGTCTGACCGTAGCAGCTCAAATCACCGTAACCGAGGCCGTCGGCCACAATCAAAATGATGCTCGGGCGGCGCGGCATGGCGGCGGGCGTGGAGTTGGTGAAGATGAACGACAATTCCGCGCGGGCGCCCGGTGAAAATCCGAACAGCGCCGTGCCCGACAGCAACGCCAGGATGAGCGTCCGGCGGGAACAGTTGAAACAGGTTGATTTCATTATGACCTTGGATTTTGGAAAGGCCGGTGCGTTCAAAGCAATTCTTTTCGGCGTCAATTCAGCCGGCCTGACGACGCCGGCCAAACTCCGCCTCGAGCGGGATTTGCAGTGCGACGATGAAGCTCGGAATCGTTGCCAGCAGCACCCAGATGAAGAAATGCGGGTAACCCAGGTGTTCCTGCAACCAGCCGCTCCACATGCCCGGCAGCATCATGCCCAGCGCCATGAAACCCGTGCAAATCGCGTAGTGCGCCGTCTGATGTTCGCCGCGCGCGATGTAAATCATGTAAAGCATGAACGCCGTGAAACCGAAGCCGTAGCCGAATTGCTCGACGGCGACGCCCGTGCCAATCGCCCAAAAATTGTCCGGCTGCGCGTAAGCCAGCCAGATGAACACCGCGTCCGGCAGATGAATCGCCAGCAACATCGGCCACAGCCAGAATTTCAATCCGTGGCGCGCCACGACAAAACCGCCGAGCAATCCACCGAACATCAATGCGATGACTCCAATCGTACCGTAAGCCAGACCGACTTGTTCGTTCACCAATCCCAGCCCGCCTTTTTCGCGCGGGTCGAGCAGAAACAGTTGAACCATTTTAACGAGTTGCGCCTCGCCCAGCCGGTAAAGCAGTAAAAAGAGCAGGAGCGCGACGATTTTTGGTTTCCGGAAAAACGTGCCGAAGGTTTTAAAAAATCCGGCGACGAAAGTTTCTGACGAACCAATCCCCCCGGGGTGATCTGCCGGTGGTTTGGGCAGAATAAAACAGTGATAAATGCCCAGACACAAAAAAAATCCGGCGACGAACACAAACGCCATCAACCATGCGGTCGAATAATCGCCGGTGCGCTGGTAAAATTTTCCGGCCAGACTTACCAGCCCGCCCTGTGCGCAAATCATTGCCACGCGGTAAAACGTGCTGCGGATGCCGCTGAAAAACGCCTGCTCGCGTTCGGTCATCGCCAGCATGTAAAAGCCGTCCGCCGCAATGTCGTGCGTCGCGGAACTGAATGCCAGCAACCAGAAAAATGCGAGCGTGAGCTGGAAAAAATGCGGCGCGGGAATGGTCAGTGCCACGCCCGCCAGACCCGCGCCGAGGAGCAATTGTGTCATCCAAATCCACAGCCGCCGGGTTTTGAGCAAATCCACCACCGGACTCCACAGCGGCTTGATGACCCACGGCAGATAAAGCCAGCTCGTGTAGAACGCGATGGCCGCGTTCGACACGCCGAGGTTTTTGTAAAGTACCAGCGACACTGACATCGCCAGCGCATAAGGCAGTCCTTCGGCCACATAAAGCGTGGGAATCCAAAACCACGGACTGCGGGAACTGATTTTTGCGTCGGCCATCCGCTCTTGAGTAACAGGCCGGAGCCGCGGGCGCAAAAATTTTCGGGCTTGCACTTTGGCTCGCACCCTGCGTTGAGTCAGCGTATGACCGGCGCATTTCTCAATGCATTGGGCATTTTAATCGGCGCGCTTTTGGGGCTGGTGATGCCCAGACCGCTGTCCCTCCGCACGCAGGTTTTCTTTCGTTCGGCACTCGGCGCATTCACCATTTTTTTCGGCCTGCGGCTCGTTTGGTTGAGTGTCAACGGAATTTTTTTATCCGGGTTGAAGCAAATGTTCATGGCCGTGCTTGCCATAACCTTAGGTTTTTGGATCGGCAAACTGCTGCACCTGCAAAAGTTATCGAACCGGCTTGGCCGTTACGCGGGCCATTTGATCGTGTCGGCACAATCGGACGCGCCGCGCAAAATCGGCGGTGGCTTCATCGCTTGTACCATTTTATTTTGCGCCGCGCCCCTGGGTTTGCTCGGCGCGGTGACGGATGGCTTGCCATCCCAGGGCGGCCAGTTTGGTTGCTTTTGGCTGCTGGCGATCAAAGCCGTGATGGACGGTCTGGCCATGACCGGTTTCGTGAAAATATTCGGCTGGCCGTCCGCCCTGTCGGCGTTTCCGGCTTTCATTTTTCTCAGCGCCATCACGTTCGCCTGCCAGTTTTACGCGAAACCGTTTCTCGCAGCGCACGGTCTGGTGGATCCGGTCAATGCCGCCGCCGGCCTGATCGCGTGTGCCATTGCGTTGATGATTTTTGAAGTCCGCCGGGTCGAACTGGCGAATTTTCTGCCGGCCCTGGCTGTCGCGCCGCTGCTCGCGTGGTGGCTGAAATAAATTGTCCGATTCCGCGTTGTGCGGCCATGTATAGGTGATGATGAGCGATGATATGACGTTGGTGCGGGAGTTCGCCGCCAATCAATCCGAGCCGGCATTTGCCGCGCTCGTGGAACGGCACATCGGCCTCGTCCACTCGGCGGCGCTGCGGCAGGTGGGCGACGCGCATCTGGCGGAGGAAATCACCCAGGCCGTATTTATCATCCTTGTGCGCAAAGCCGCGACGCTCGGGCCGAAGACCGTGCTCTCCGCGTGGCTGTATCGCACCACACGTTACGCGGCAGCGGACGCGCTCAGAGCCCGACGCCGCCGCCAGGCCCGCGAACAGGAGGCCCACATGCAATCCATCTTGAACCAGCCGGACGCCGACGCCTGGGCGCAACTCGCGCCGCTGCTCGATGATGCCCTGGCCGAACTGGGCGAAACCGACCGCACCGCGCTGGTGCTGCGGTTCTTTGAAAACAAAACCGCCCGCGAAATCGCCGGGGCTTTGCGGATGGAAGAGGCAGCGGCACAGAAGCGTGTGGCACGGGCGCTGGAAAAACTGCGCGCCATTTTCGTGAAACGCGGCGTGACGCTGACGGCCACGGTCATCGCCGGAGCGGTGGCGGCGAACTCGGTGCAAGCTGCGCCGGCAGGACTGGCGGTGAAAGTTTCTGTGATAGCAGCAAAAGGCGCGGCGGTTACGACATCCATAACAACCCTGGTGAAAGGAACTCTCAAAATTATGACGTACGCAAAACTTAAACTCGCAATCAGCATCACCGCAGGAATTTTATTGGCGGGTGGTGCGGTGACGGTGGCCGTTTCTCAAACCGGCAGCGGCGACAAACTGGCGGCGCAGGAAATCGCTAAACAGTCGCAGGATGCCTACGCCGCGCTTTCCAGTTACAGCGACACAGGGACAGCTGTGTCAGAGGGGGGCGGACAAACCCAAACCACAACTTTCAACATCCGATTGCAGCGGCCCAATCTTTATCGGATTGATTGGACGGGCACGGGCGGGCTTTACACCAGCAAAGGAATCGTTTGGTCTCAAGGAACCGGAGACTTCTTTGAGATGGGAGCAGCCGGGCAGGAAAAGAATGCCCAGCCACAAAAGGCGAATGATATGCAACAGTCTTTGGCGATGGGCACAGGAGTTTCCGGGCAAGCCACATCCACGATTCCAGGAACATTTTTCAAACAAAACTGGGGCGATGCGCTGCGCATTTACTCTTCTGTTCGATCTTTGCTCAAGAAAGAAAGTGACGAGGAAATTGGGGACATTGATTGTTATGTCATATCCAGCGTGATAGATCCGGCCAAATTGCCTAATAAAGGGAAAATACCCAATAACGGGGGCAAGGTCGGAACCATCACCACGACGCTTTGGATCGGCAAGCATGATCATCTCATCCATCAAACGCGGACAGTCATGGAAGGCGCAACCATCGCCCTGCCGCAAGCGCAAGAAAGCGATTCCGATATTAAAACAATCTTGGAACGACAAAATAAACCCGCCACTCCCGAAGCCATTGCCGCCCTGCGATTCGAATTAGAGAAGCCCATGAAACTTGCTCTAAGCACATTGAATTCCGGGAAATTTGTTTTCACCCAGACGCATGAGAACATCGTCGTGAACCAAAAGTTTTCGCCCGCTGACTTCGCCCGTTGAAAAAGCGAAATCGTTTTGCGCAGCGTAGCGGCTTTCGGAAGAAAGCCGCCATCTGGAATGCTTCCATTCGGTTTGCGGCGCTCTGCCGAGACGCCGCTACACCCCGCCAAAAAGAATTCCAAATAGTTTGTCCGGTTTTCGGTGGAGGCGGACATAAGTAAGTAGTTGGAAATGCTTTGACACAAACCTGAATTGAGAATGTATTTATGTATGTGACCTCCCGCCGCGCTTTCACACTTATTGAATTGCTCGTCGTCATCGCCATCATCGGGATTCTCGCGGCGATGCTGTTACCCGTGTTGTCCAAGGCCAAGCAAAGGGCGCAAGGAGTTTTATGCTTGAATGCGGGCAAGCAGATCATGATCGCGATGACGCTTTACATGAGTGATAACAATGATTTTTTCCCGCCCAATCCCGACGGCGGCAACATGGTGCCCGGTCATAATTGGTGCAGCGGCGATGCCTCCATAGGCGGGACGAACGAATTTGATCCCGATGTGCTCAAAGACCCGACCCGCAATTTGTTAACTTCCTATCTTTCGGGCAACACTTCTTTGTTTCATTGTCCGGGTGACATACGCACGGGATTATATCAAGGCTCGGATCCGCTATTGATCGGACAAATTGTGCCGGCGGCGAGGACTTTTTCGATGAACAACGCCATCGGCACGATTTGCCCGGGCTATGAGGCAACCGGTCCCGGGTCTGGGGCCACTCATAGCGGGGTTCCCAACCTGCCGGTCAATGGCCCTTGGCTGAACAATCAGTATTCTCATCATCGCAACGCACCGTGGTCCACCTATGGCAAGTTTTCCAGCATCAATGTCCCAGGCCCTTCCATGCTGTGGGTGCTGCTGGACGAAGACGTAACGCACATCAACGATGCTGCTTTTTGTTTCGGGATGGAAAGTCCACAGTGGTTTGACGTTCCCGGAACTTATCATAATTTGGGCTGCGGCTTTGCCTTTGCGGATGGACATTCCGAAGCCCACAAATGGAGGATGGGCGGGCACAAGCAGGGATGGGGATTTCAAATCACCGATCCTGCAGACAAGGAGGATTGGCTTTGGATGCGGGAACGAACTTCGGCGAACAGCACCGGCACCATGCCCGCACCGCAGTAGCTGCGCACGAGTTTTTAAAAAAGATTGTCCGGTTTCGGCTTTGGCGGGCATAAGTAGGTGAATGCAGACACTGGACGACATGGCGTTGGTTCGGGAATTTGCCACGCGCAATTCCGAGGCGGCGTTTGAAACGCTCGTGGCGCGGCACCTCAACCTCGTCTATTCCGCCGCCGTGCGGCAGGTGGGCGACGCGCATCTGGCCGAGGAAATCACGCAGGCCGTGTTCATCATCCTCGCCCGCAAGGCCGGGAGTTTGCGCGAAGGGACTTTTCTCATCGGCTGGCTGTTCAAGACCACCCGCTACGCCGCCTCGGCGGAACTGCGCGCCAACGCCCGTCGCCAGCGGCGGGAAACGGAGGCTTACATGGAAACTTCAATTTCAGATAACCCGGACGAAGCCGCGTGGCAGCACATCGCGCCATTGCTGGATGAAGCGCTGGCCAAACTGAACGAAACCGACCGGCGCGCGGTGTTGCTGCGCTATTTCGAGAGGCAGACCCTGGCCGAAGTGGGTGCGACGCTGGCGTTGAACGAGGAGGCGGCGCGCAAACGTGTGACGCGCGGATTGGATAAGCTGCGCGCAATCTTTGTGAAACGCGGCGTGACGCTGACGGCCACGGTCATCGCCGGAGCGGTGGCGGCGAACTCCGTGCAAGCCGCGCCAGCAGGCTTGGCGGTGACAGCTACAGCGGCGGCAGCGAAAGGAGCAAGTATTTCGACGGCAATAGCAGCTCTTGTGAAGGGAACCATGAAAACGATGGCTTGGTTGAAGGTAAAACTCGTGCTGCTCGTAAGTGCTTCAGTCTTGGCGGCAGGCGGAGCAGCGGTGGTCGTTGCCAGCAGTACGAACGAGCCGGCGACAAATCCGGCGCTCGCGCGGCAGATGCTGCAAGCTGCTTTCGATCGCGTGAGTGCTCCGCTGCCGGCGCAGATGCGTTTTGTGGCGGAAGTCGAAAAGGTAAACAAACCTTGGACCGAAGCGCAAATCCTCGCAGAGGTTCAGCGTCAGGAAGAACTTGTCCGTAAACACGAAGAGAAGGTGGTCGGTCTGCGAAAGGAAGATATAGCCAAATGGTCCAAAGCAGCACAGGAACAGCGGCAACGTTACGAGGCAACCTCGCGGGAAATTCGCCTCGAATCCGTGCGCACCTACCAAAGCGGCACACGGACACTCGTCGAGCAAGAATGGCTTTCGGGCGGCTTGTGGCGGCTCGACCGATTGGAAACCACGCCCCTACCGGAAAAGCTTCAGGCAACGAAGCAGCCGCTGCCAGCCGGGATGGCTTATGAAGAGACGATGTTCAATATCGGCGACACGAGCCTTGCCAGCCATACGCCCAGCATCATTGATTACCGGGCCCGCGTGGCTTGGTTTAACCGATCGAACTGGCAGAAGGAGGGATTCTGGGAGGCGGCCACGCTTGAACCGCAGTTCGGATTTCTGCTGACGATGGCCGCTGGCGATTCCGCCAAATTTACGCAACTCATGAACACCAAGTCCAAATTGGAACAGAGCATTGATTCGTTTGCGGGAGTGGAATTGGATACGAACAAACTGGAAGCGCTGGCCACAGGCAGGGATGGTCGCTGGAAGGTGGAGACCGGCGCGGCGGTCCTGAACGGTCGCAAACTGGCCATCCTGCGGCTCAAGGGCAAAACCATCAGCCTGGCGCATGACGAGGAGATTGCGTTCTTCGCCGACGCAAACCATCTGACGAACATTTATCGCATTGAAGTGACGGGGATGCCGTTCAAACTGTTTAGGATACCGTTGATAAAGACACCTTACATTTCAATCCGTGATGACTTCGACACCAACGGATTTCCGCACACCTGGATGATTGAGACACCGAAAGAGGAGGTCTTGAAGAAGACGGTGAAGTTCAAAGAGGTGGAATTACACGCGCGGTTCGACGACAAGGCCATTTTCTCACCGGAAATTCCAGCGGGCTATTCAATCGATGGACGGGTAGCGAACACCCACGTCCTCCTGCCCGAAGAGGAAACCAACTCGATGGCATCCATTCCAACCGGAAAACTGGCATTTGTGACGAGTGAGAACTTTGGCAACGCCGGAAAAATAACTGTCATCGCCGGCCATCATCAAACCACGACACCAACTTACCAGACGAGAGAGCTTGAATTTTTGCCGGATGGGAAACGTATTATCTATTCTGCCAACGATTCCCAAGGAAACAGAATATACATTTACGACCTGTTGCAGCACACCAACATCCCACTAATGACAAATGTTGAGGACGTTGGAGAACCATCCTTGTCACCTGACGGCACCAAGATTGCCTTTGTCATACGGTCTCAGACGCACCAAAGTTCGCAGATATTTACAGCCAATGCCGATGGTTCCGGACCGAAGCAGTTGACCGAAGGGCAATATTTTAATTGGACGCCCAGATGGTCTCCTGATGGCAAGAAGTTTGTATTCGAGACAACTCGCAATGATAGCCCTGCTACCCATGTGGCGGGCGGATACCGCGATATCTATGTGATGGATAGCGATGGACAGAATCAAACCAATCTTACCAGAAACACTTTCGGTCATCATCCATCGTGGTCACCGGATGGAAAGTCCATCGCGTATATGGCACGCGGTATAATTGTCATGAAGGCCAACGGCTCTGACAAACAAAACATCAGCCAGGGCAAGACGCGGGATTCGGAGCCGGTATGGTCACCTGATGGCCAGTGGATTGCGTTCACCAGAACGGCGAACAAACCGCCCGGCCCGGAAACGATGGATATTTGGATTATGAAACGCGATGGGACTGAACAACACCCTGTGACGTTTAACAAAACAAATTTCGCATCCTTCTGCCCCACTTGGAGCAAGTAACCGTAGTCGTTTACATGTCGCCTAATACGCCGGCGCTAACGCCCACCGCCTTTTGAATTTTGACCGATATTGGGATCTTAGATATCTTCCCGGTCGTTTCTCGCACCTTGCCTAAAAATAATTCCAAAAAATTGTCCCGTTTTCGGCCCCGGCGGCCATAAGCAAGGAGATGACTCGCCGCGCGAATCGCACTTCCATCTGACATATGCCATCCGCTATCATCGCCGCATGAACTGCATCGTCACCGCCGGGCCGACCTACGAACCGCTGGACGACGTGCGCCGGCTCACGAATTTCTCGACCGGCCGCCTCGGCACGGAGCTGGCCAATTTTCTCGCGGCGCGCGGTCACAAGGTGATTCTGCTCATCGGCACCATGGCCACGCATGGCGG
>Ga0209540_10001035_pt1 | contig 22370 bp, 23 predicted proteins | sample BarGraIncu01121A_FD_184501 | JGI IMG/M metagenome (GOLD analysis project Ga0209540, IMG submission 184501) | Arctic peat soil microbial communities from Barrow, Alaska - Barrow Graham LP Incubations 011-21A (SPAdes) (version 2) | ecosystem: Environmental > Terrestrial > Soil > Wetlands > Peat... | reverse complement strand
ATCTGCCTCCAAAGATACGTCAGTTGGCCAAAACCATAATGAACAATCCTTTTGAAGTGAAAATTGCCGTTTCGAAACCACCCGAAGGTATTATGCAAACGGCTTATATTTGCCACGAAGCGCAAAAACCGGGTATTATTCGGAATTTGTTTGCTGCTCAGGAACCGAATAAAGTATTGCTTTTCTCCGGTTCTAAACTCAAAGTAAAAGAAATCACCAAAACATTACGACAAATGGGACTCTCGGTTGACGAGATGCACTCCGACTTGGACCAAACACATCGCGACAGCGTGATGCACGAATTCCGCAACGGTCGCGTTAATATTCTGGTGGCTACCGATATTGTTTCGCGTGGTATTGATATCGACGATATTTCGTTGGTGATAAACTACGATGTACCCCACGATGCTGAAGATTATGTGCACCGTATCGGTCGTACAGCGCGTGCCAGTGCCAAAGGGATGTCTATTACTTTTGTTTCTACCGAAGAACAATACAAGTTCAAACAAATAGAAGATTTTCTGGAAAAAGAAATATACAAAATTCCACTTCCGGCAGAATTGGGTGAAGCACCGGAATATAATCCCGAAAAAAATAAACATTTAAAGAAGACCTTTAGCAAAGGAAAAGGATCATTCAGCAGAAATAAAAGCAATAGACCTAGATAAGCAGGTATAAACTTAATGGATTAGTTTTATCAATTATTAGGGTAAGAAAACAATGAGTCGTGATATTTCACGGCTCTTTTTATTTCCATCTAGTGAAGGCTTCACTAGATCGGCATTGTCACCCTAACAAGTGAAGCCTTCACTAAAGTAACTTCTCTCCCTGTTGAAAACTTTTTTTAGAAAATAAATCACAATCTTTGCTATTTTACAAAAAAACCTTATCTTTGGTCAGTTTTGTATTTAAAGTATACGTTTTCAATACGATACATTCATTGAAAGACCGATTTGTCAGGAAAAATGTTTTGAATTCAACTAATTACATTCTGCCTGAGAATATACTGAGTGTATATCCAAATCCTGCTAAAGGTGAGATTTACATTCATCTGGATAATCATTCTCTATTTGAAACTGTGATTCTATATGATATTACAGGGACTATCATTAAGAAATATTGGGATATAAAGGGTTCAATAGATATTTCTGAGATATCAACCGGAATTTATTTTATAGAGTTAATGCAAGGAAAAGAAATTCGTAGAACTAAGTTTCTTAAAGAATAAAAGGACGAATGTATCAACCGATTATAAATACAAAATAAAACAATATTGTTAAAACACACCGATTATGTTAGACAAGAAAAGTCTTTGGGTATTTTTGGGATTAACCTTCGGATGTACGATTGGATTAACCCTTGTTGCGCGCTTGCAGGGCTTCACGCTGGTAGGTAAACCTGTCCTGATGTCGCAGATGGTAGTAGTGGTGGCTATGTTTATTCCCGCCCTGTCAGCCATTTTCACACAAAAATTTGTTGCCAAAAAGTCGTTGAAAGAACTGGGATTTAAACTGGGTTCATGGAAAGACTATATCAAAACCTACTTAGCCATAGTGCTTTTATTCATTTTGAATTATGGATTCACCTGGTTATTTGTTCAGCAACCTGATTTTACCCTCAAGTCATTTTCCAACCTGTACGCGCCCGGTGTAGCTTTACCTATGCCTGCGGGTTCAATGATTGCTTTACTTACAGTTATAACTTTTATCGGAGCTCCCATATTGAATCTTATTCCTTCGTTAGGTGAGGAAATCGGTTGGCGCGGTTTTCTGCTTCCAAACCTAGAACCACTCGGAAAAATAAAAGCCATGATACTGTCGGGGATGATTTGGGCCTTATGGCATACACCCATGATTATTCTGTTGGGATTTGGTTACGGAAGTCAGATTTGGCCCGGTGTGTTATTACATTTTGTATTGGTAAGTGGGCTTGGTGTCTGGATGGGATTTATCTGGTTCAAAACACGCAGTACCATCCTGGCTGCGTTTATGCATGCTACTTTTAATGGCAATGCCTATGGAGTCTGGGCGGTGCTATTTATCAGTTCCGACAAACTGATTATTGGTCCGGGAGGTGTCATTGGTTCTACGCTCTGTCTGATACTTGGAATAATCACTATTTATGCCACGAGAACTCAAATGAAAATTTCAAGTACAATTTAAAACATCGATAAAGTAGTTTTGTCAGGAAAAAAAATCTCAGCAACATGGTTGTTTACAAACTCATCTGATGACTTAGTGTTATCTGATGAGTTCTCAATTCACAAACAAAAAATATTGTCTAACTTTGCGGACAATTCAACTTTCTGCAATGACTGACAGTTTTCCATATCCTATACTTTCTAAACAGCAACTTATCGGGCAAATAAACCGCTTGGCAGCTTTGCACATTCCCTTTAAGTTCATTATCGACTATAAGGCGGAAGAAGGTTATTTAATTAAGCATGATGAATTGGATGCAAACGTTATTCAATTTCAGTTCGAAGCGCAGAATCCAGAACACGGAACACGGAACGCAAAACACGAAATACTGCAATGGGAAATTAAACCAGTTAGTTTAAAGGAATATCAATCTAAATTCGACTACGTTGTGGAGCAAATACATAAAGGGAATTCTTTCCTTACCAACCTCACGCAGCCCACCGAATTGAAAACTAATCTTTCCTTATTAGATTTATTTCAGATAGGTAATGCTAAATATAAACTGTGGCTCAATGGTCAGTTTGTGGTTTTTTCACCCGAAACGTTCGTACGTATTAAAGGTCGAACGATTTCATCATTTCCAATGAAAGGAACTATAGATGCCACAATTCCCAATGCAGAAGAAATTCTACTGAATGATCCAAAGGAAAAAGCTGAACATGCCACCATTGTCGATCTGATACGTAATGATCTGAGTCTGGTGGCGGAACAAGTGGAAGTAAAACGTTATCGTTATGTTGAAAAACTGACAACCAATCAACATGATTTATTACAGGTGAGTTCCGAAATTTCAGGACTATTACCGGAGGATTATTTAAAACGGTTGGGTAATATTTTAATTGCGTTACTTCCTGCAGGTTCTATCAGTGGTGCACCCAAAGTTAAGACATTAGATATAATTCAACAAGCCGAAGACTACGAACGCGGTTTCTATAGTGGCATTTGCGGTTATTTCGATGGTGAAAACCTTGATTCAGCTGTAATGATAAGGTTTATCGAGCAAAATGGTGATAAATTGATTTTCAAAAGTGGTGGTGGTATCACGGCTCAAAGCGATTTGACAAAAGAATATAAAGAACTAATACAGAAAGTATATGTACCAATTTCTTGAAACAATACAGATGCGCGATGGCGAGTTTAAGCGTTTGTTTTATCATCAACTTCGATTGGAAAGAGCTATGTCCAGTATTTACCACTATGCTCCAATTCCGATATTAAATGATATTTTGTATCAGGAAGCATTTCCAACCGAAGGATTGTATAAATGCCGTGTTATTTTTGATACAAAAATTCGAAAGATAGAATTTCATCCTTATAGTTTGCCAATTATTCGCAGTTTAAAAATTATTGAAACCGATATGGATTCATTGCTTTATAAAATGGCAGATAGAAGTGTGTATCAAACTCTTTTTGCACAAAGAGGTGCATATGATGATGTTTTGATGATAAAAAATGGATTGTTGACAGATACTTCCTATTGTAATATTGCATTATATGATGGAAAACAATGGTTTACGCCACGTATTCCCTTGCTTTTCGGTGTAAACCGTGCTCAACTGTTGGCTGAAGGAAAATTGATTGAGAAAGATATAAAACTTAAAGAGTTAATGAACTTTCAATACATAGCTTTGTTTAATGCTTTAATAGAGTTTGGAGATGTTAAACTGGATATTTCATTTATTAGTCAGTAGATGTTTTAATACAGCGTATTTTTTCTTCTTTTAATTTTGAATTGAAACAATAATAATCAAAATATTTTCACTTTGTATTTGTGTGTTTAAAAAAATGCTGTATCTTTGCAGCGTTTTAAAAATGAAACAATGAACAAGAATTACCTCCATATCCTCCTACTCGGTATTATTATTCTCTTGCAGAACAAGTAGAAGTGAGTTTGGTATGTATGTAAGTATACAATAAATATATAAAGCCTTTCTCACCTCGGTGGGAAAGGTTTTTTTTAGACCCATACTTCTTAAATGGGAATGTGAAAGCAAATAAACAAATAAACAATCAAAAATATGGACAGATTATTTATCTTTGACACCACCTTACGCGATGGCGAACAGGTTCCGGGATGCCAGTTGAACACCGTTGAGAAAATTCAAGTGGCTCGTGCATTGGAAAGTCTGGGTGTGGACGTAATTGAAGCTGGTTTTCCTATTTCCAGTCCGGGTGATTTTAATTCTGTAGTCGAAATTTCGAAAGCCGTTACCTGGCCGACAATTTGCGCATTAACGCGCGGCGTACAAAAAGACATTGATGTAGCTGCGGAAGCACTCAAATATGCTAAGAACAAACGGATTCATACCGGTATTGGAACATCCGAATTTCACATCAAATATAAGTTTAATTCCAATCAGGAAGAAATTCTGGAACGGGCTATTGCGGCTGTAAAGTATGCCAAAAAGTACGTCGAAGATGTTGAGTTTTTTTGCGAAGATGCCGGTCGTACTGATAATGTTTATCTGGCACGTGTAGTTGAAGCGGTGATTAAAGCCGGTGCAACTGTAGTGAATATTCCTGATACAACAGGTTATTGTTTACCCTGGGAATATGGAGATAAAATTAAATTCCTGATGGAAAATGTAAAAGGAGTTCATAATGCAATAATTTCCACACATTGTCACAATGACTTAGGAATGGCGACTGCCAATACCATGGCCGGAGTGATGAATGGTGCCCGTCAGGTAGAAGTAACGATGAATGGTATCGGCGAACGTGCCGGAAATACTGCTCTTGAGGAAGTGGTTATGATACTTAAATGTCACAAAGGTTTAAATATCGAAACACAAATCAATACGCAAAAGATTCATTCTACCAGTCGTTTGGTTTCCGGCTTAATGAATATGCCTATACAACCAAATAAAGCTGTTGTCGGTCGTAATGCATTTGCACATTCGTCTGGTATCCACCAGGATGGCGTTCTGAAAAACCGCGAAAGCTATGAAATCATGGATCCGAAAGATGTCGGTATTGATGAAAATTCTATCGTATTAACGGCTCGTAGTGGTCGTGCTGCTCTTAAACACCGTTTAAGTTTGTTGGGTTTAGAAGTAGAAGGTGAAAAATTAGACAGCATATACGAAGAGTTCTTGAAATTGGCCGATAAGAAAAAAGATATTAATGATGACGATGTATTGTTGCTTGCCGGCATGGAACGTAGCGAACAACAACGCATTAAACTGGATTATTTGCAAGTAACTTCGGGAGTAGGAGTGAAGGCTGTAGCAAGTATAGGTTTAATAATTGCCAGTGAAAAATTTGAAGCAGCAGCATCGGGTAATGGCCCTGTGGACGCAGCCATAAACGCACTGAAACAAATTATCAAACGGAATATGACCTTGCAGGAATTTACCATTCAAGCCATTAATAAAGGTAGCGATGATGTTGGAAAAGTACATATGCAGGTGGAACATCAAGGTGCTATTTACTATGGATTTGGTGCCAATACCGACATAGTAGCCGCTTCGGTCGAAGCATATATTAATGCAATAAATAAATTTGTAAAATAGTTTATAGTTGGTAGTTTATAGTTGGTAGTACAATTACCAATCAACCAAATAACCAATTAACGACATAACAAAAGAATATGGATAAGACATTATTTGATAAAATCTGGGATGCCCACGTGGTATCAGAAGTAGAAAATGGCCCGACTCAGTTGTATATTGATCGCCATTTTTGCCACGAAGTTACAAGTCCACAGGCATTCAACGGACTCCGGGCACGCGGACTGAAAGTGTTCCGTCCTGAAAAAACAACATTGACAGCTGATCATAACACACCGACTATCAATCAGGAACAACCGGTAAAGGATCCGATTTCAAAAAATCAGTTGGATACTTTTGCCAGAAACGCAGTTGAATTCAATTTGCCCTTATACTTTCCATTGGGACATATAAAAAACGGAGTAGTTCATATTATCGGGCCTGAAAACGGATTTACACATCCGGGTGCAACTATTGTTTGTGGTGACAGTCATACTTCTACTCACGGTGCTTTCGGAGCTATTGCTTTCGGTATTGGTACAAGCGAAGTGGAAATGGTGTTGGCAACTCAATGTGTGCTTCAAACGCGTCCGAAAACAATGCGAATCATTTTCAACGGGAAACTGGGTAAAGGTGTTGCAGCAAAAGATCTGGCACTTTATATGATCGCTAAACTGACTACCGGTGGTGCAACAGGTTATTTTGTAGAATATGCAGGTGAAGCTATCCGTAGTCTGTCGATGGAAGAACGTATGACCGTTTGTAACCTTTCGATTGAAATGGGTGCTCGTGGTGGTATGATAGCTCCTGACCAGACTACATTCGATTATGTAAAAGGTCGTGAGTATGCTCCAAAAGGTGAAGAGTGGGATAAAAAACTGGCTTACTGGAAAACATTGAAAACCGACGAAGGTGCTGTTTTCGACAAAGAACTTGTTTTCGATGCTGCCAATATTCAACCAAGGATTACTTACGGAACAAATCCCGGAATGGGAATGGGTATTACTGATTATATTCCAAAATTGGATGAAGTAGACGAAGCCGGACGTATTTCTTTTCAAAAATCATTGGAATACATGGGTTTTGAAGCTGGTGAAAAATTAGAAGGAAAAGCTATTGATTATGTATTCCTTGGTAGTTGTACGAACGGACGTATCGAAGATTTCCGTGCATTTACGGCCTTTGTTAAAGGTAAAAAGAAAGCTGAAAATGTAATCGCATGGTTGGTTCCCGGAAGTTGGATGGTGGAAAAACAAATTCGTGAAGAAGGTCTGTTGGAAATTCTTACCGAATCAGGTTTCAAACTTCGTCAACCGGGTTGCTCAGCATGTTTGGCTATGAACGACGATAAAGTTCCTGCAGGGAAATATGCCGTTTCGACTTCGAATCGTAACTTCGAAGGCCGTCAGGGTCCCGGGGCCCGTACGATTCTTGCCGGTCCGCTTGTTGCTGCAGCTGCTGCCATTTCCGGTAAAATAACAGATCCAAGAAAATAAATTGTTTAATCATTTAGCCAAAACGAATAAGCTAGTTAATTTATTGGCATATTTGCTTATTGGCACTTAATAAAATCATGGAAAAATTTATAACACTTACTTCTACGGTTGTACCGCTTCCGATAGAAAATGTAGATACAGACCAAATCATACCTGCCCGCTTCCTGAAAGCAACTAACAAAGAAGGCTTTGGCGATAATCTTTTTGCTGACTGGCGTTATAACAAAGATGGCAGTCCGAAAGCGGATTTCGTGTTGAATAACCCGGTTTTTAACGGTTCTATACTTGTTGCCGGTAAAAACTTCGGTTCAGGTTCCAGTCGCGAACATGCTGCCTGGGCAATCGATGGATATGGATTTAAAGTGGTTGTTTCAAGCTTTTTTGCAGATATTTTCCAGAATAATGCCCTGAATAATGGTGTGCTTCCGGTAGTTGTGTCTTCAGAGTTCCTTGCCGAAATTTTTGCTACTGTAAATGCCGATCCAAAAGCAACGTTGACAATTAATCTCGAAAATCAGACTATTACCAGCAATGCCACGGGTAAGTCCGAAACATTTGAAATAAACGTTTATAAAAAAGAATGTTTATTGAATGGACTCGACGATATCGACTATTTGTTGAGCAAAAAAGAACAAATCGAGCAATACGAAAAGGCAAGAATAATATAATATCCCAATAGGTTAATGTGCCAATAATTGGCAAATTAGCATATTGGTTCATTTGCACATTTGACAATTATGATAGAAATAATGGATACCACACTTCGCGATGGAGAACAAACATCGGGAGTTTCTTTTGCTGCGGAGGAAAAATTGAGCGTTGCGAGACTTCTGCTTGAAGAATTATGCGTTGACAGAATTGAAATCGCATCAGCCAGGGTCTCAGACGGAGAGTTTGCGTCTGTAAAAAAAGTGGCACAATGGGCTCGTAATCATGGGCATATTGATCAAGTTGAAGTGTTAGGATTTGTTGATGGACGTTTATCACTAGATTGGATTCGGAATGCCGGTTGTACAGTGATTAATTTGCTTTGTAAGGGTTCATTGAAGCATTGTAAGCACCAATTAAAAAAAACACCTGAGCAACATGTTGCCGATATCAAACAAGTATTGATTAATGCTAAGGATATGGGTATAACTGTCAATATTTACCTCGAAGACTGGTCGAATGGAATGCGCGAATCGGAAGATTACGTTTACTTTATGGTGGATTCATTGAAAAATGAATCCATTAAACGATTTATGCTGCCTGATACATTGGGAATTTTGAATCCAACTGAAACGTATGACTTCTGTCATAAAATGATTGTTCGTTATCCAGATTTACATTTTGACTTTCATGCCCATAACGATTATGATTTGGCTGTTGCTAACGTTTATGAGGCTGTTAAAGCAGGTGTAAAAGGCATTCATGTTACAGTAAATGGTTTGGGTGAACGTGCTGGTAATGCTCCTTTATCGAGTGTAATAGCTCTTTTACACGATCATTTGAAATTGAAAACAGACCTTAAAGAAGACAAGATTAATTCTGTAAGCAAAGTTGTAGAAACATATTCGGGAATACGGATTCCACATAACAAGCCAGTTGTTGGCGAAAGTGTTTTTACGCAAGTTGCCGGAATTCATGCAGATGGAGATAATAAAAAAAATCTGTACTATAATGATTTATTGCCTGAGCGATTCGGGCGTGAACGGCAATATGCTCTAGGAAAAACATCAGGTAAAGCTAATATATTGAAAAATTTGCAGCAACTTGGAATAGAGCTTGATGATGAAATGATGCAACGGGTTACAGCACGCGTCATAGAATTAGGAGACAAAAAGGAAATGGTCTCTATGGACGAACTTCCTTATATTGTATCCGATGTGTTGAAAAACGAACAAGAGGTACAAGTTATTAAGATACTAAATTACTCTTTATCTCTGACCTATGGACTACGTCCGATGGCTACAGTGAAAATGGAAATTGATGGGGAAGTATTTGAACAATCAGCTTCGGGAGATGGTCAATATAATGCTATTTCAAAAGCTATGTGGAAAATTTACAAAAGTTTAAATAAACAAACACCCGAATTGTTGGACTATGTAGTGGTTATTCCTCCCGGTGGAAAAACGGATGCTTTTGTACAAACTATTATTACATGGAAATTTAATGAAAAAGTTTTCAAAACCAGGGGTTTGGATGGCGATCAAACTGTGGCCGCAATAAAAGCAACGATAAAAATGCTTAATATTATCGATTAAAATGATCAGTCGTACGAGTTTTGTTTGAGCAAATAGGTGACAAGAGTTATATATATTAATATTGAAAACAATATCAATAATGCCTTTTTGACATTTCTATGTTTTGTTTTCGGTGACATCGAATTTAAAGTGAAAGCTACTATAACAGACATCACTGCTGCTATTGAACATAATAAGTAGATCATAAGTGTATAGTATTTTATTTATGCTGCAAATATATAAAAAAAATACCACAAGAGTTTTAATTATTCAAAAATAAATACAAAAACATGTCAAAAATCACTCAAAATGCCGATTTAACAGGCTTTTCTAAAAAAAATGTCAGGATGTTAAATATTGCAGTCTTGCCTGGAGATGGAATTGGACCCGAAATTATTGAGCAAGCTTTGAACGTTACGAAAGCAATTTGCAAAAAATTTGGTCATACCTTGACCTATGAATACGGTATTGTTGGAGCTTGTGCCATAGATGCTGTTGGTGAGCCTTATCCTAAGGCTACACACGATCTGTGTATGAAATCAGATGCAGTACTTTTTGGAGCTATAGGTGATCCGAAATATGATAATAATCCTGCTGCAAAAGTTCGCCCGGAACAAGGTTTACTTAAAATGAGAAAAGATTTAGGACTTTATGCTAATATTCGTCCTGTTACTACTTTTCCTTCATTAATTCATAAATCGCCATTACGTGCCGAATTAATTGAAGGTGCTGATTTTATGTGTATACGTGAATTAACTGGTGGTATGTATTTCGGTCGTCCACAGGGTAGGAGCGAAGATGGAAATACTGCTTATGATACTTGTGTGTATACCCGCGAAGAAGTTGAACGTATTTTGCATTTAGCTTACAAATACGCCCTACAACGCAACAAAAAGGTTACGATGGTAGATAAAGCCAATGTTTTGGCTTCATCACGTTTGTGGCGTCAGATTGCTCAGGAAATTGCACCTCAATATCCTGATGTGGAAACAGAATATATGTTTGTTGACAATGCAGCCATGCGTATTATTCAGTGGCCAAAAAGTTTTGATGTATTGGTTACAGAAAATCTTTTTGGTGATATTCTAACAGATGAAGCTTCAGTTATTACTGGTTCGTTAGGTATGTTGCCTTCAGCTTCTGTAGGTATTCATACTTCCGTTTTTGAACCTATACATGGCTCATATCCTCAAGCAACAGGGAAAAATATTGCAAATCCGTTGGCAACTATTTTATCAGCTGCTTTGATGTTCGAATATGCATTTGGTATGATGGATGAAGGTGCTTTGATTCGTCAAGCTGTAGCAGCAAGTATGGATGCTGGCATAATTACCGAAGATATTGCAGATAATAGTAAAGCTTATAAAACTTCCGAAGTGGGCGAGTGGATTGTTGATTATATATCAAAATAATTTTAGAACTAAAATATTAATAAAGGGCAACTGAGAAATCAGTTGCCCTTTATTAATTTCCATCAATGTTGAGATAACAGTTTTTCAATATCTTCGCTTATTTCTTCAGGTTTTGTAGATGAACCATATCGTTGTACAGGATGCCCTTTTTTATCCAACAAGAATTTTGTAAAGTTCCATTTAATTTCATTACCCAAAGTTCCAGGCAATTGAACTTTTAGAAATTTATAAAGTGGATGAGCATTTTCTCCATTTACTTCAATTTTTGAGAATAGTGGAAAAGTAATGCCATAATTTAATTTGCAAAATTCTCCAATTTGGGTTTCATTTCCAGGTTCTTGTCCTGCAAATTGATTGCAAGGGAAGCCAAGAATGACCAATCCTTTGTCCTTGAATTTTTTGTAAAGAACTTCCAAACCCTCGTATTGCTGTGTAAACCCACATTTGCTCGCGGTATTCACTACCAGCACTACTTTTCCTTTGTAACTTTTCATACTAATTTCTTTACCCTGTAACGATTTGGCTTTGAATTGATAAAAATTTTCAGTAGTTTTTTTATTTTGTGCATTAGTTTGAAGCAAGAAGAGAAATGATATACATAAAATGACAATTTTCTGTTTCATAATGATTTTTTTTATAATGAATTAATTTATTGTTAATTAGCAAGTTACTTATTCTTTTATAGCTTTCAGTAAATGAATTAGCTTATACAAACGATTTTTCATGTCCAATGCTTCGGCTAATAGTCCTTCATTGGCAGTTATATTCAGTTTATTCATCAACCGAAAGGGAATTTCCGCTGCATGTATTTGCATGTTTTTTCCTTGTTCTGTAATACATATCATTACTTTCCGTTTATCTGTTTTGGATGGTTTTCGTGTTAGTAATTGAAGATATTCCATCCTTTTAAGCAGTGGGGTAATAGTATTGGTATTCAGTATTAATTTATCACCAATCTCTTTTACGGTCAGCACTTCACTTTCCCAAAGTACCATCAATACCAAATATTGTGTATAGGTTATTCCTAATACATCCAAATCCTCTTGATAAGCTCTGATAATGAGTCTGGATGCAGCATAAAGAGGAAAACACAGTTGGTTTTCTAATTTTAGTTGGTCGTAGTTCATATATGAAATTAAGGATTCACGATTAATAATTACTTTAGCGAATTAAGCCAACAGCTTTTCAATGTCTTTACGTAGTTTTTCAGGTTTTGTAGTAGGAGCGAAACGTTTGTAAGAATTTCCATCTTTATCAATAAGAAACTTGGTGAAATTCCATTTTATATCGCGACCGAGTATACCTCTTAATTCACTTTTTAAATATTTATAGATTGGATGTGCATTTTCGCCATTTACATTGATCTTAGAAAACATGGGAAACGAAACTCCATAATTGATATGGCAAAATTCTGAAATCTCTTTTTCAGAGCCAGGTTCCTGATTTGCAAACTGATTGCATGGAAATCCGAGAATCAATAACCCCTTGTCTTTGTAATCTTTATACAGTTTTTCTAATCCTTCAAATTGCGGTGTGAATCCACACTTACTTGCTGTATTTACTACCAGCACGACTTTTCCTTTGTAGCTTTCTAAGTTTATTTCCTGTCCTTGCAAAGAGGTAGCTTTGAATTGATATATTTTAGTATTCATATTCTGATTTGGTTTACTTGCAATTTTAACTATTAAATGAAATAATAATATGTCGCTTGCGATATAAATAACCACTAATTTATTGAAATTGTTCAGAAGCAAGGAATTTCTTTATGTTTTTATAAGGTATTTAATGCAAACAATCCCATCGCTATATGCGACGGGATAGTAGTTGTAAAAAAAATATAAGTTTAAAATATCATTTTGCCAGAAATTTTGGATAGAGATCAACTTTAACCCAGTAGAAATTAGGTTCTTGTCGGAGAATTTTCTCATAAGTGAGTTTGGCTAGTTTTGGTTGATCCGTTTTTTCATAAGCCAATGCAATGATAGTAAGCAAATTTAGATAAGTCCAATTTTGGTAAGTACCTTTATTGATTTCAATTTGTTTTGCTCCTTTTAAATAAAATTTCAACGCTTCTTCTTTATCGCCTCCAAATATTTTGGGTGAATAATATAGGATATTTCCTTTGTCGATGATAGCTTGTACATTGTGTGGGTCTAATTCGTAGGCTTTATTCACATTATCTGAGCTTTCCGATCCAAGATAAACAGCTTTGAATTTGCTGATTCCAATTCGGTATCCGATAAAAGATCCTTTGTAGGAGTATGCGGTTGCATTTTTTGGAGATACTTTTAGTACCTGGTCTACCATTTTTTCTCCCTTTATAAGGAGTTTCTCGGCTGTCTCGTATTGTTTTTTACTTATTAAATAGCCAATATATCCATAGTAATAGTCAATAAGTTCCAGTTTTTGGTCAATAGTTGCGGGAGGATTGTAGGTTTCGATGGTATGAATCACTGTTCCCCATTTATACATTTCACGATTGATAAACGCATTATAAATCGTTTTTTTATATGGTGATTCTGCAAAGACTTCCGGAGCTAAGGAAAACAGAAAAAATGTGATAATTAATCTACTTATAGATTGTTTAGTTCTTTCCATTATTTAGGTTTTTTTTTGAGAAATATTTTTTGAGATATATTGAATAAAAAGCAGCAGGTTGTAGTAATATAAGTCTAACAATTCATAACTGCCGTTTGTTTGTTTGTTGTTAAATCAGTAAATATTTGGTATTTGTAAAATAGTTTGTATCTAAAATAACTTGCTATCACTCCATTGATAATAAATAAAATGGTGCGAATAGATTGTAGTTTTTGTAAAAGCAAAGTCATAAATAAGCTGTCACTAAAATAATGGAATATATTTTTGAGAAACCATCTATTGCTTGCTGTTGAACCTGATGAATTCATTTCCAAAACATAGCAATTTGTTAAATAAATATATAAAAATAACCACTACGTTTTGTAGTGGTTAATCTATGTTTAGGTTATAAATAAAATGATAGTTGAATAAGGTTTCAATTTAAGATAAAATTATTTCTTTCATTTTATTAAAATCAGCCAAATCAAGATCAAATCGTTTTTTTTCTCGATTTGTCATTGATTCATACGCTTTTGTTAATTTCTCAAAATACTTATAAATTTTGCATACATTTGGATTCTCCTTTTTAATAGCAAATTTTCTATTTGCAACAATAGTTAAATAATAAAAGAGTGACTGAATTTCAGGAATTGAAATATCAGTACTATGGAAAGAATAAGCAGGATTATTAAACGAGATGCGTATATCTGTTTCATCTAAAGAAATATAGCATTGTTTAAGTTTAAATTTTCTTATTATAACTTGTTTTTCATCCTTCATAAATTGTTTGTAATACCCTGGAGTATCATTTTTAGTTATATCAATAAAACCAAATTTTTTAATTAAAGTTTGAAATTCATCTCGTTTCATATTCTATATTTTTTGAATTGTTTTTCTCTTGAAATTGAGCAAAGATACATATTTGATGAATACAAACTGAACTATTTATGTTAAAATATAAAATAATTTATGAATTCTTGTTCGAAGTTTAAACTGATGCATTAAGATCTTTATATTATATTTTTTACTTTGTGTTATTACGTTTGTTTTAAGTTTTTGTAAAACATTGAAATACACATAAAAAAATAAAAAACCTACTAACTTTCGATAGTAGGTTTTATGTTAAATTGCTCTCCCTCTTGGACTTGAACCAAGGACCCTCTGATTAACAGTCAGATGCTCTAACCAACTGAGCTAAGGAAGAATTTGGTTGTACATTTTTTTCTCAAATGCTGTGCAAAAGTAATAGGTTTTATTGAAATATGCAATATCTTTGCACAAAAAACACGGATAAATTTATGAAAAAAATTTTAGGAATGGGTAATGCCCTGACAGACATTTTATTGCAAATAGAACATGATGAAGTTTTATTATCATTAAACTTGCCAAAGGGCAGTATGCAGTTAGTAAATAGTGAAATTTCGCAGAAAATTAGTGCTGCATTAAGTAAATATGCAAAGAAAATGGCCACCGGAGGCTCTGCTTCTAACACAATAAATGGACTAACACGATTGGGAGTGACCGCTGGTTTTGTTGGAAAAGTAGGAAAAGATGAAGTTGGTGCGTTTTTTACAAGCGATTCTATCGGTAATGGTGTAAATCCACATTTATTATTAAGCGAAACTCCTTCGGGACGTTGTATCGTGTTGGTTTCGCCCGATGGTGAACGTACACTTTGTACTTTTTTGGGTGCCGCCTGCGAATTGAGTGCTGATGATTTGACACTCGAAATGTTCCAGGGATATGATATTTTTCATATCGAAGGTTATTTGGTACAAAACCATGAGCTGATTCTTACTGCTGTTCGTTTGGCTAAAGAAGCCGGCTTGCAGGTATCGATCGATTTAGCAAGTTACAATGTGGTAGAAGAAAACCTGGAGTTTTTGAATGGAATTATTCGTCAATATGTAGATATTGTTTTTGCCAATGAAGATGAAGCCCGTGCTTTCTCTGGTAAAGAGCCACAGGATGCTTTGATACACATATCCAACCATTGCAATATTGCCGTAGTAAAAGTGGGCAAAGATGGGTCATATATTAAATCGGGTGAAAAATCAGTTCAGGTTAAACCTCGATCGGCCAATTGCATTGATACCACCGGAGCCGGTGATTTGTATGCTGCAGGATTTTTATATGGTTTGGCAAATGATTATCCACTTGAAGTCTGTGGCAATATCGGTTCATTGGTTTCAGCTAATGTAGTCGAGGTATTGGGTGCTAAAATGACAGATGAAGTATGGAAAACGATACATGAGGAAATAGAAATAATAGTTGGCGAACTTATTTAGTTTTTAGTTGGTAGTTTATAGTCGTATGATGGTTGATTTATAAAATTAATTAGCAATTTTTCAAAACTCAATTAACCAATTAACTCAATAACAATTAACAAATGCCAACTGCTTTCTAGAAACTACCAACTATTAAACTATAGACTAATACATGTACAAATCCTTCAAACTTTATGCTTCCATTGTACTCGCCATGGTATTTTGGTCATTTTCGTTTATTTGGACGAGAGTAGCCATTCAATCATTCCCGCCGATGACACTTATTACGCTGCGCTTACTTATTGCGTCAGTGCTGTTGTATGTGGTTACTAAAGCGAGTGGTAGATTTCAGCCATTGCGTCGCAAGGATATAAAAATGTTTGTTCTATTAGCATTTTTTGAACCTTTTTTGTATTATGTGGGCGAAACCTTTGGTTTGACAATGGTGGAATCTACTTTGGCAGCAGTTATTGTTTCTACAATTCCGTTGTTTGCTCCGGTTCTGGCTTTTCTCATTTTACGCGAACGCATTAGCTGGGCAAATATACTTGGAATAATTGTGTCGTTGGTTGGTGTCTTCTTTGTTATTTATGAACCCGGCGGTGGGTTTCAAGCCAATCCCTGGGGTGTAGCATTAATGTTTTTGGCAGTATTTGCCGCCATCTGTTATGCCACCACTTTGCGCAAAATATCCACCCATTATTCCACTTTGAATGTTATTTTCTATCAGAGCTTGCTGGGCTTGGCGTTTTTTATCCCAACTTTCTTCCTAACAGATTTCCCTACTATCCAAACCATACGTGTTACCAACGAAGCAATGTTAGCGTTGGGTATGCTGTCAGTTTTTGCTTCAGTAGTTGCATTTGTATTATTTGCAGGTGCAGTGCGACAAGTAGGAGTGACACGTACCAATGTTTTTGTAAATCTGATCCCGGTTTTTACAGCCATTTTTTCGTGGATTATTTTGGATGAAATCCTTACCGTCGGCAAATGGTTGGGAATATCAGTCGTTGTGCTAGGGTTATTTGTTAGTCAGTGGGGGAAGATTAGTTTTAAAAAAGTAAAAGATGTATAAGCTTCGCGATATTGATTGGAACATTTTAACTCTTGAGCAAAATGGTTAATCATTCCTCGCAACAATCTTGTTCTCCAGCTTTGCTATATTATACCTTCACTCATTCAAAAAACTCTGTTATTATTAATTCTGTATTTTAGTAAATTCAAGAAACAGTATCAATCTCACCTTATCAAAGTATTTCAAATCTACTTAAACTTTTCTCTTTTTTACATTTTGCACTGCTCAAAATTGCCTGTTTTTCTTTCCTTTTTTAGTCTCAAATAATTGTGTACAGTAAATATTTAAAATTACTAATCTAATTGACTGATTTACAAGTTATATTTAAAATGTTGTGTCCATTACTTTTTTATCAATAAATTTGGTAGTTTGTGTTAATATTCATAATTTAGCCCCCTGAAATTGCATAATTATTTTATAATACATGCAATTTTTTTTTGAGAGCTGAATCAAAATATAAATAATCTAACTATGAACAAAAGATTTTTTTTCGTGGCGTTTATCGCCTTGTTTTTTTCATTTAGTGCTATTGCACAATTGTTTTGGAAAGTGTCTGGTAATGGTTTATCGAAACCAAGTTATTTGTTTGGAACTCATCATTTAATTGAGAAGGAACAAATTAAATATTTTGATAAAATTATTGCTATTGCAGGACAGACAGACGCAGTGGTAGGGGAGATGGATATGAGCGATATGTTGGGTATGCAACTGAAAATGATAAAAGGTGCTATGATGAAAGATTCAACAATAAAGGAATTGCTGAGTGACTCAGATTATATACTGGTTGATAATGAATTCAAGCAGGTAATGGGTATGGGAATGAATAAACTGGGAAAGATGAAACCCATGATGTTGAGTACGTTGTATTCTGTAATGATATATACCAAATTAAATAATTTGAAGAAACAGCCGGAAGCAGTAGATATTTTGTTTCAAAAGAAAGCAAAGAAAAGTAAAAAGTCCGTGATAGGACTCGAAACGATTGAACAACAAATTGATTTACTTTTTAATTCGTTACCATTAAAGCTACAAGCTGAGATTTTAGTGAAAGGAGTAAAAGAAAAGGAGAAAGGAGTTGAATTGCTCAAAAAAATGAATGAAGCCTACCTGGCAGGTGATTTAGTCAAAATTGAAGCGCTAAATAATGAGGATAATGATATTACACCTGAAGTGAAAAAGATATTGATTGAGGATCGTAATGCTAATTGGATTAAACAGTTATCTGCTTTAATTCCAACGGAATCATGTTTTATAGCAGTGGGTTGCATGCATTTGGTAGGTGAAACGGGATTAATTAATCAATTAAAGAAAGCCGGATATACAGTGGAAGCTGTTGATGATTTTTAAATATGGTTTTTTACATAAATATTGATACAGATGTTTCAATATTAGAAAAAATAATTAGAAATAACATGTTTAAGTGTCTAAAACAGTTTCAAAAAATAGTAGTTATTATCCATTTTTCTCATAAAAAACTGTTAATGAAGTTAAATAATGTTATTTATAAATCTTTTTTATATGTTCTAATTGTCTAATTATAAAATCATTAATTTGATTTTAATTACTATAATTCTTATAATTATAGTACTGTGTATTGCATGGTACTAAAACATTATTTATTTTTGCAACGTGATTAAGAAAAGTTATAGTTTATAGTCAAAATACAGAACACATAACACGAAAAAATTCAAACTGAAAATAAGAATGATTACACTTCAAAACATCAACAAAACGTATGACATGGGCCAGGCTTCATTGCATGTGCTCAAAGGAATTGATTTGCATATAGCGCAAGGCGAATATGTAGCCATTACGGGAGCTTCAGGTTCAGGTAAATCTACCTTGCTGAATATCCTTGGAATTTTGGATGATTACGATACAGGTGATTATTCTTTGAATAATATGTTGATAAAGAATTTGTCTGAGAAACAAGCTGCATTGTATCGAAATGAGATGATTGGTTTTGTTTTCCAGTCGTTTAATCTGATTAATTTTAAAAATGCACTCGAAAACGTTGCTTTGCCATTGTATTATAAAAATATTAGTCGTAAAAAGCGTAACATAATTGCCATGGAATACCTGGATCAGATGGGATTGAAAGACTGGGCGTATCATATGCCTAATGAAATGTCGGGTGGACAAAAACAAAGAGTGGCGATAGCACGTGCTATTATATCGAAGCCGAAAGTATTATTGGCTGATGAACCTACAGGGGCTTTAGATAGTGTGACAGCTATGGAAATGATGAAAGTATTGAACGAATTGAATGCCAACGGACTAACTACTATTATTGTTACACACGAAAAATCAGTAGCAGATGAAACTAATTCAATTATACATATTAAAGATGGGTTGATAGAAAGCATTGAGAGAAAATAACCACTAACCCTTAAAGGGGAATTATGATGCCAATTTAGATAATTCTAGATTATATATAAACTTACAACTTTAAAAAAAATGGGAATTTTCAGCTTGTTTCTAATTGTTCCTTTTCTGTTTATTTTTGTATTATTACTTCCAATAATAGCTATTATAGATATTCTCAATAGTAAATTCGAAGGAAATGATAGTTTGTTAATGGTATCAATTGTAATTTTTATACCCCTTGGAGCAATTTTATATTTTTTTCTAAGTCCTTCTCGGAAAATAAAGAAATAGTATCACATTATTTTATCAAATAACTAATATATAATGTTTACAATCAATACTTTACAAGAAATAATCGCAAGTTTAAAGCATAATAAACTGCGTACCGTTCTAACAGGACTGTCTGTTACGTGGGGTATTTTTATTCTGATCGTTTTGCTCGGTGCCGGTAATGGATTGAAAAATGGTGTTAGTTCAAATTTTAGCGATAGAGCTACCAATACAGTGCAAATATGGTCAGGAACTTCATCACTACCCTATAAGGGCCTGAAAAGCGGACGATCGCTGAATTTTGCAGAAAAACAAATCAATGATGTTGAAGATAATCTGGTTGAAACAAATAATCAAACCGGTGTTATTGAGAAACATTTGACGATAACTAACAAAAGTGAATATGGATCTTACAGCATTAAAGGCGTTGATCCTACTTATAATACAATTTTTAATCTGAAATTTGAACGGGATGCCGGTCGTTTTATTAACTATACAGACGAGAAATCAAGCAACAAAGTAATTGTCATTGATAAAAAAATAGCAGAGGTACTTTTCAAGGGCGAATCAGCTTTAGGTAAATATGTTAAGGTAGGAGATGTAATGTTCCGGGTTATAGGTATTAATTCGAAAAAAGAACGTTATGGGGATGGTTCTGCCTATATTCCTTTTTCTACAGCACAATATATTTTCAATCCCAATCTGAAATTCTATAATATTGCGATGAAAGTAAATGGATTGGAGACAAAAGAATCAAACGAAGCTTTCAACGAAAAATTGAAAAGCACGATGTCAAAAAGTCTGAGTTTCGATCCGAATGATACTCAAGCATTATACTTGCAGAATTCACAGCGTAATTTTATTGAAACGATGAAAATATTCAATGGAATAACGATATTCGTATCTATCATCGGGATTTTTACTCTGATTGCCGGAATTGTGGGTGTAAGTAATATCATGTTGGTGTCGGTAAAAGAACGCACCCGTGAAATTGGTATTCGGAAAGCAATTGGTGCTCCACCGGCTTCAATATTACGATCCATTATCATTGAATCAATATTAATCACTACCATTTTTGGATATATAGGGATGATGATGGGAATAGGATTAACAGAATTAGTAAATTTCATTATGGAACAATCGGCAGCCGGTGCATCGGATGGCATGTCGGTATTTAAAAACCCTACTGTTGAACTTTCATATGTGCTTATTTCTACTTCTATTCTGATTATTTCCGGGGTGATTGCAGGATATATGCCTGCTCGCAGAGCCGTGCGAATTAAACCCATAGAAGCAATGAGGGAAGAATAAGACCCCTAACCCCTAAAGGAGAACAAGACTAAGTATTTGAAAAATGAAGAAATGAAAGAATTGAAAAATGAAAAATAAAGATAATACATATTCAGACTCAGGCAAGTCTTCCTTTAGGTTGTGGGGGCTTTTCGACTTAGATCGTTGGCAGGAAATATGGTTTACCATAACACATAATAAATCCAGAAGCGTGTTAACTGCTTTCGGAGTATTTTGGGGTATGTTTATGCTTGTAGTGATGGTAGGTGCAGGTGTTGCACTACAACGTGGTATGAGCTCCCAAATTGAAGGATTTGCTACCAATTCATGCTTTATTTGGACAGAACAGACTTCCGAACCCTATAAAGGTTTAAAAAAAGGAAGAAACTGGAATATGGTAAATGAGGATATTGCTTTACTAATTAATAAAGTACCTGAAATTCAATATCTGGCTCCGGTACTTTTTGGAGGAGGAGGCACAAATAATGTTACCCGAAATGATAAAGCCGGAAGTTATAATGTTAAAGGAAATTATCCTTCATACAATCAGATAGATGAAAGTAAAATGACTTTTGGTAGATATGTTAATGATATAGATATAGTCGAAAAACGAAAAGTTTGTGTGATTGGAGAACGGGTTTATCAGGTATTGTTCCCTAAAAATGAAAATCCGATAGGGAAAAATATTCAGGTTAATGGAATATATTTTCAGGTTATAGGGGTTGCTCGGCATACTTCTGATATTAATATTGGCGGAAATGCCGAAGAGTCGGTTGTGTTGCCATTTAGTACTATGCAACAGGCATTTAATCAAGGTAATATAGTGCATTTTATGGCAATAACCGCCAAACCCGGGATTAAAGTTAAAGTGGTTGAAGAGAGAGTTCATGAAGTGTTGAGAGAAAAACATAATATTTCTCCAGAAGATAAGAAAGCTGTAGGTGGGTTTAATATCGAAGATCAGTTTAATATGTTTTTATACCTGGGAATTGGTATTGCCACATTAATCTGGGTTGTTGGTTTAGGAACATTATTTGCCGGTGCAATAGGTGTAAGCAATATCATGTTGGTAACCGTTCGTGAAAGAACCAAGGAAATTGGAATCCGACGTGCTTTGGGAGCAACACCACGAAATATCATTATGCAGATTCTTAGCGAAAGTATTATCTTGACATTGATTGCAGGTATTTCAGGTTTAATGTTTGGGGTAGGATTGTTATCGCTTGTTGGAATGGCTTTAAGCAGTGGCGACCAATTTTTTAAAGATCCGCAAATTAGTTTTAGTGTAGCTATAGGAGCATTGATTATTTTGCTGGTTATTGGAACCTTAGCCGGATTTATCCCGGCTAACAGAGCCATGAGTATTAAACCAATTGAAGCGATAAGGGAAGAATAACCAGTAGTTTATAGTCGGAGTTTAGTTAAATTTCAATTGGAGGGTAAATAGATGAGCTTAGATAAGTTAGATAAAAGATCAGTCATAAAATTGGTGTTTCTGGCATTTATTTTTACTATTATAGTAATTGTAGGTATTAGAATTGCCCCCTGGTTGATTGAAAACGGCAAAAATCCCCAATATATACGTGAATATTTAGCTGGATTTGGAAATGCCGGTTTTGTGGTTTATGTTCTTATTCAGGCAATCCATGTGATAATAGTGATTATTCCAGGAGATATTTTTAATATTTGCGGTGGTTTTGTTTAT
>Ga0209540_10001034_pt1 | contig 22374 bp, 11 predicted proteins | sample BarGraIncu01121A_FD_184501 | JGI IMG/M metagenome (GOLD analysis project Ga0209540, IMG submission 184501) | Arctic peat soil microbial communities from Barrow, Alaska - Barrow Graham LP Incubations 011-21A (SPAdes) (version 2) | ecosystem: Environmental > Terrestrial > Soil > Wetlands > Peat... | reverse complement strand
CCTTACCCTATAGGGTGCGAAGAAAATCAATTACTTCCTTTAGGGCTGGGGCAAATAATTGATTTTCAAGCACAATATTTGTATTATTATTGATAACCGATAGTAATAAGTTATTATATTAAAATAGACATTTAATGGAATATTGATGGAAGCTGTTCTCTTACTAAAAATCGAAAAACTCAAAGTTTTAATCAGAGTTAACAATGCGACTTTTCTTCATCCAATCAAACAACGGTTTCATCCATTCATCAGTTGGCAGATACAAAACAAAACCATGATCGCCGTTTGGATAAAGATGCATTTCCGCTGCTACTTTATTTTGTATCAATTCCTGATAAAAGCGAATACTATTCTCGACAGGTACTAATTTATCATCGCCGGCATGAGTCAGCCATGTTTGTGGAGTATTTTTACTGACATGCAATTCATTTGAAAAGAGTGCAATCTGTTCTTTTTCAGGAGATTTTCCAAGTAAATTATTTCTGGTTCCTGCATGGGTTAATTCATCTTTCATACTAATGACGGGATAAACCAGGATCATAAAATCTGGTCTCAAGCTGATTTTTTCATCATTAGGGATATATGATTTATCGAAATGAGTTCCAGCTGTTGAAGCCAAATGACCTCCTGCCGAAAATCCCATGATTCCGATTTTTGTTGAATCCAGTTTCCATTCCGCAGCATGCAGACGCACTGTTTTAATAGCTTGTTGGGCATCCTGCAAAGGGCCAATAGTCTTATCAATCATTATTGAATCACTTGGCAAACGGTATTTCAGGATAAAAGCAGCGATACCTTTGCGTAAAAATGCTTCAGCAATCATAATACCTTCAAGTCTATAACTTAACATTTCATATCCACCTCCCGGACAAATAATCACAGCAGCACCATTCGCAATTTTCTCGTCTGGAAGATAAACTGCCAGTGATGGTACTGAAACATTTCGAAATCCAAAAAAAAGTCCATTTTGCTCCATTCGTATTTCTTTCATCAGGTAAGGCTTACTATTAGGGATGGCAGCAGGATACAAGGGAATGATTTGCTGTGCTGCCAAATGCATAGAGAATATTAAGAATAAAACTAATGCTATTTGTTTCATGTTTTTTGGTTTTAGTTATTTAGCTTTTTATTCAGACCAGGAACAATGGTTTTCATTACTATCTTAACCCTGATGTACCCATTTATATCCCTGAGCGAAGTTGCCTTAAAATATTGATCTGAAAGATATTGAATATATTCTCCAAACTATTTCAGTGGTGTATTTATCATGGATGCTCAACATATAGTTCACCGTGAATAGTCAGAACGACAATCTTTCCATTACGGGCCTCATTAAATGCCACCATGATCTGAGTTTTTTGGCATTCAAAACTCAAGCTGGCTCGAGAAGCGGATGATCATTCAACGGATCATAATCCCTGCTTCTTCCTGCACGGGCAAATTTGAACCACTTGACTTTAAGGAGTTCCACAACACCTAAATATGTCAAATCATGAATATTACTAAACTTCTTTTAATAAATCCGAACTTAAAATAATATTATTGATTTTAATAGTATTCAATGTCTCAAAAATGAATAAAGTTTATTATACTTTTCAAATTTAGTGTCGTAAATCTTACTATTTGATAGAATAGGATTAATAACCAAATCTTGTTTAATCATAGAATTTACGCCTTCTTCATAAGAAGAAAATATCCCGCTTCCTATTCCGGCAAGAATCGAGGCACCAAGAGAACTTGCTTCTGTAACTGAATTTCTTGCTATTGGTTTGTTCAAGATATCTGCAGTTACCTGCAACCATTTTTTCGAATTTGAACCACCTCCATTTGCATTAAGCATATTTACCTCCAGGTCAAACTCTTTCAGGTTCATTAAAAAATCCTTAAAATAAAATGTTATTCCTTCAAGAAGAGCAAGTAGTATATCACCTCTGGTATGGTTAAACGAGAGACCTGAAATGGTTCCCGCACTTTCCATAAGGAACTCAGGAGGGCCTGTTGGCCCAAACCTGGGGATCACTATTATGTCGTTGATCGAATTTGGAATTTCATCAAATAATTTATCGAAAATATTTTGGGATTGGTTGCTTAATGTATTGTTGAAGTCTGAAAATGTCTTACTAAACCATTTTACTAATGCTCCTCCAGAAAGATTATATATTAAGCTGATAAACAAGTTTGAAACGACGTGATTTTCAATGTTTAGTTTGTTCTTAAACATGAATTCCAAATCTGGAATTTTTGAATATGCTGGGACGACACAAATATAAGTTCCCATACCGTACATGGCAGTTTTACTATCGTTGATAATCCCACTTCCAAGCGCAGCACAACACTGATCATGCCCTCCACTAATAATCTGAATGTCAGGGTTTAGATTCAACTCTTTGCTAATTTCCGGAGAGACTTTTCCAAGACTAATTCCTGAAGGATTAGGTGATGCAAATTTTACCGCATCCAGACCAGCCATTTGAAGTAGCTTCTCAGACCACTGGCATGTATTGATGTCAAAAAGGAGCGTTCTGCCTGCCAGGCTGTAATTGGTAATCGGTCTGCCTCCCAGCATAAAACATACAAAATCTGCCCATGATAAAAAATAATCCGCTTTTGAATATAATTCCGGTTTGTTTTTTTTAATCCACGCTATTTTGGGCATACTGTAAAAAGCTCCCGGGAAATTACCATTTATTTTAAATATCTCCTCAGGAGATATTGATTCTAAGAATCTCTTCAGAAATTCATCTCCTCTTTGATCAAATCCTAAAATTGAGTTCCCAAGAATTATTCTATCCTTTGTAACAGGAACCATTGCTTCACCTAAAGAGCTTACGGATAATGCCTCTATAGGGTCTTCTTTTACCTGGGATGAAACTACTTTAATAGTTTCTTTGACCTTCCCCCAAACATTAAGGCAATTGAGCTCTGCATATCCGTCTCCTTCATTTAAAATATCATATTCTCTGGATACTTTGGCTAATTCCTTGCCTTGTACAGAAAATGCTACTGATTTACATCCTGAAGTCCCGATATCAATGCCCAGCAAACTCATTTAATCCTTCATTTTAAATTATTGTATCCCAGCGATTCCATTATCCCTTCCATGATAGAAGAAGCCTTCTCGATCGAATCAATGAGGTATTGATGTGACTCGATGGAATCGAAATCATTTATTCGAATTTTGTCTTCCCTGTTTTTAAGCTGATTAAAAGCGTACAATCCGGCCTCCCTTGCTATCCGGGTCCACATATTGACCCTCAGTATTCCATTACCGGGAAGAAGTCTGATTTGTGAATCAGATAAACAGGAAGTGCCATGAAGTACTAATTTCCTGTCATTTAATAACGCCTGTATTTTTATGGCTCTTTCTTTCAGGTAAATGTTTTTTCCCACACCTTGAGATTGTTGCTCAGTTCCAAGATCGGCTACGAGAAAATCAACTTTAGTCTTTTTTATATAATTAAAAGCTCTCTCAGGGTAATCATCAACAACGGGTCCAGCTTTTTTCTCATGAGCATGAAAAACACTCAGTTCATCCATAATACCTTCAATAAGCACTTTATCACCAAATTCTTTTACATAGGATGTGGTTAACTCAATGTTTTCTTTCAGCGGGTATTTCTGTGCATCGAACATCACCGAAGCCAAAAAATCAATACCCTCGGTAAGGGCCCATTTATCCCTGAAAGGATCAGCATGATCAAGATGGGGGAGGACTTGTACCTCATAGTATGGTGAACCGGGATCATCAGCAAGAACCTGCAAATGCTTCATGATTGACAGGAATCCTAATCGTGCATCATTTGTACGTGTAATCCTTTGCGCCTGAGGCATATAATCGTAATTAAATGTCATGGCAATTGCAACAGGAACATTCCTTATCCCGTATTTTTCACCTGTTTTTTTTGCAGCTAACAATATAGCTTCTGTATTCCAGTGGCTGGCAGTGCAAAAAATAGGAAGACTTGTATTTTTTGATTTGATCCTGTCGATAACTTCCAGTGATTTTTTTCTGCCTTTGATTATCATAATTCTATCTCCCCTTAATTGGTTCTTAAATTTTTCCTGATCTCTTCAACTGTTGGATCTACAGGATCAAATGTAACATCAAAATACCTTGATGCCTCATAAAGGACGGAAGCATAGTTCCCATAAATACAGGATACATGATGAACATAAGGCCCGTAGATTATTTTTTCTTCCCACAATGGCCAATCATTGACCTGGAGATAGACATAAGTTCCAAGGTTAAAAGGCCCATCAACAGCCTTGCCCTCGCCGCAGAAAAGTTTATATTCCCCATTGATGCCGTCAAAGCGGATCACTGTAATGTCGCCTTTTTTCAATTGCCAGTTACAGGTTCCAGGTGCATGGGAGGGAAGTACAAAATGATTACCTATTGAAGATTTATTTTTATCAATGCTCAGTGATGGGGGGAATGCTCCACAATGCCATAGCAACTCAGCGTTATCATTTTCCGGGTGGCGAATTGTAAGGTCAGAGAAGAATGTTGGATCTTTAAACATGCTGGCTGCCTGGAGAATCAGGCTGCTGATAGCACCATGAACATCCGATTCGCAAGCGACGGGTGTCCCTTCCTCGGTAATCAGTGCATGGATAAAACAAGGACAAATTCCTAATTGGAACTGTAATTCATCCCAACACTGCACTGCCAGTGATTGAAGATTAAGTTCCTTAATATTATTGGTCAGAACATATTTTAACGCGCCTAATTTTTCTGTTTCTTCAGATGATAGTTTAGAAAGATTTGCGGCCTTTTTCATTCCCTCCATAACCTGTTTGATTTCGGCTTTTTTATTATGAATCGCTTCATTAACCTGTCGTACTATTGTTTCAAGATTAATTGGGATGACCTCAATGCCAAACCTTTCCATCAATTCGTTTTCATTAACAATTAAGGAATAAAATGTCTGTGGTCGCCCTGAGATTTGTCCAATACGGATATATTTAGCAAACTTGACAACATTTGCAGCTCTGATAAAATTTATAAATCCTTTTTTAAAGACATTATCAGTAACTCTTGAATTGATAACATAGCTATATGGTACTCTGTACCTCTGCAAAACTTTTGATGTTGCAAACAATCCACATTGTGAATCACGAAGCCTTTCACCAGTTTTAAGGGGCGCTTCATCACGCGGGCCCCATATCAACAATGGTTTTTGTACCCTTCTGGCAACCTGGGCAACTGCATTTTCTGTCCCAAAATTACAATGAGGTGAAAACAACGCATCAACTTCTTGTTTAATGAAATAATCTGCAACCTTTTTTGCATCCTGATCATCATACAGCAAGCCTTCGTCATTGAGCCAGTCCAGATCATAGATTTTTACATTTTCAGGAACAATTTTTTTAATCTCTTCAAAAATCAGTCCCTTGAATTTTCCAGCGTCCTCTTTAGAAAAAAAGGTTCTGCGTGTGGGCATATATCCCAGCTTAAATATTTTATCCATTTTTATTTGTTATTAATTATTTTGAAATCATTTCTTTCTGTATTTGTTCCAGTGTCTTTCCCTTTGTTTCAGGGAAGAATTTCCAGACTATGAAAAACTGAAGCACCATTGCAACCGAGAAAAAGGAGAAAGCCCAGCCTCCGGCATTGCTTTCGGCAAGTATGGGAAACATCCAGGAAATGATTACTGACATTGTCCAGTGTGTAAAGCTTCCCAGTGTCTGCCCCTTAGCGCGGATTGAGTTAGGGAATATCTCGGAAATAAATACCCAGATTACCGTTCCCTGTGAAAATGCAAAAAAGGCAATAAATCCCGAGAGGTAAATCAGCATCCAGATGCTTCCATTTGTAGTTGTAAAAATTGTCCTAGCGACCATACCAAGAAAGAATGTCATACCAACTGCGCCAACAAGCAAAAGTTTCTTCCGCCCGACACGATCAACCAGAAACGTACCCAGGATAGTGAAAATGAAGAGTGTTACACCAACTGAAACAGATTGTAACAAGGCAGAGTTTTTTGCATATCCCACGAGCTCGAAAATCCTTGGGGCATAGTACATTATTGCGTTTATACCTGATACCTGATTAAAAACTGCTACCAGTATTGCAAGGATAATAGGCATCCGGTATATTTTTTTAAACAGGTATTCACGTTTGATGCCGTCTTTCTTTGAGACGGAATCTTCAATTTCCCGGATTTCATTTAAAGGATCGACTGCGCCAAATCTTCGTAATACCCCTTCAGCATCTGAAAGCCTGTTTTTCAGTACCAGCCACCTGGGTGAATCAGGTATGAAAAACAAAAGAAGCAAGAAGATCACTGAAGGTACGCTTAAAACACCAAGCATCCAACGCCATGAATCGACGGCCACAATATGGGAGATCCAGTAGTTTGAAAAATATGAAAGTAAAATCCCCCCAACGATATTCAGCTGGAATGAAGCTACTAAACGTCCGCGCAGATGAGCCGGGGATATCTCAGCGATATACATTGGTCCTATAACGGAAGAGGCACCTACAGCAATTCCACCAAGGAAACGGAAGACAAGAAATGCTATCCAGCTATGTGACAGCGCACTTCCCAGGGCTGATAGTGTGTAAAGGACAGCTACTACCATAAGTGACTTTTTTCGTCCCATAATATCAGCGGGCTTTCCTGATATGAGCGCTCCAATCAGAGTTCCTATAAGTGCAATTGCAACGGTGAATCCATGCCAAAATCCATCAAGATGAAAAAGCTGCTGAATAGTTTTTTCTGCACCTGATATTACGGCAGTGTCAAATCCAAAAAGCAAACCTCCCAGGGAGGCTATAAAAGCGCACGCTATTACAAATTTGTTACCTTTCTTCATAAGTTGAATTAGCTTTTAATCATTATTTTAATTTATTGCAATACAATGCTGAATAAGTTCTTCTATTAATTAGTTGATCCTTTTAAATTTAGTTTTTTACATGTTAAATATCCATTGTAATTTGATCCAATGGGTTCTGTTTCATTCTCTTGGGAATATGATAAAACATCAAAAGAGATAAAAAAGAGTGCACCTGTTATTTTTTCATTTCCTATATTTTAATTGTTAATTACTGATCTTCACAAGTACTACTCCATGTGGTGGCACTTCACTTTCGAACTTGTTATCAAATACACCCAAATCCCTTTGCCGCCAGATATCCCTTATGTTCTGCTTACCAATTATTTTTAGGATTTCCCAGGGAACTTCAATTTTCAAATCATCTTTTGTGAGGTTAAAAAGACCTGCCGCTTTCGAACCATCTTCTAAGTCTTTAACCATGATTATGTAATCTCCATTTTTCACTGCTGGCAGTGCCTGCAAGCCAAGCGGATCCTGATCAATGTCAATCACTTCGTCGTTGGCTAAAAGATTGAAGGTAAAATCATCAAGTTTGGATAAATCGCATCCAATTAGTAATGGCGCTGAAAGTAATGCCCAAAGACTAATATGGCTGTATTGTTCATCTGGAGTAAGATGAGAGGGGTGCAAACGTTCAATATCATCGCCAAACCATCCCCAACCCAAGACAAGCATGTCTGGATCGTTCCAACTGCCAGGTCTGGCATAAGGGGCAGTTACTTCTAAATTAAAGCCTTTCTTTACACTTTCCCAGTTATCCTCAATATCGGATACAACACGCCATAAATTACCTCCAATGCTGTCACCCCATTCCCATGAATTCAATCCCCCCAAACTATATACAAAATCACGACCAGTTCTATTCAACGCGTCTTTCATCATTATGAAGGGTTTCTGAAGTGATTTCCTGCTATAGTCTTTGGCAGGATATGAACACCAATCATACTTCAGGTAATCAAATCCCCAATTTGCAAAGGTTTGTGCATCGCTTTCATTATGCCCATAACTTCCTATGCCAAGGGGGGTCCCATTTACTGAACAAGCAGTTGGTCCTGCTGAAATATAAATGCCTGCTTGCAAACCACAGGAATGAATATAATCAGTCATCGCTTTCATATTGGGGAATTTATGGTTTGGTATTACTGGCTCAACTGAATCACGTTGCATAGGTTCCCAACCAATATCAGTGTTTACATATCTGTATCCATGGTCTGCCAACCCGCTGCTGACAAGAACATCAGTGGCATTGTATATTTTATCTTCACTAACATCGTAACCCAGTCCATTCCAACTGTTCCACCCCATGGGAGGGGTTAATGCTATCCGGTTACCAACTACTATTTTCAGGTTACGACTAACTTTTCCAAGCTTATTTTCAGCAGTCAGTTTTACAGTGTATTCTCCTGGCTGTTTCACGTTCCCGGTGATGATTCCAGAATTTATATCCAATGAGAGCCCTACAGGAAGATTTTCTGCATAAAATGTAATTGGTCGTATGCCTGTTGCGGGTATTCGGAAAATAAAATCGGAACCCGTTTCGACACCGACTATTTTAGCTCCATTTATTTTTGGATTTTCTGATGATTTTGGAGTTAGTATATATGGCAAGTTCTGAGTATGATTTACCTTGTAGTTTGTATTAGATTCTACAAATGAGCAATCTATTTTCATTCGTTGTGATAAATCACCTTTAAAACTTATGGTGTAGTATTGTTTATCATTTTCCCCCAAATGAACATTGTAAACTTTTATAGTAAGTGTTTTTTGCGTTTTGAGATCAGTAATCTCTAAAATTAATTTCCCTTTAATATCAGAAAAAGATGAATTGTTTTGGACTACTAATGTCTTACTTAACATTCCATCCGGCTTTCTTTCCAACCCTATTGTATCGAAATCAAACAATAAATAATCTGTTTTATTTTTCATTCTAATATTAACAGGAGAAGTATATAGTCCCCCCATGCCAAACATATTAAGTACTCTTACTGCCAATAAATTTTCCCGATCCCAATGTAATCTCGGATCATTTATGGGTAGTGTATAATTTCGGGTAATGCTTCTGGCCCATTTCAATTCCCAAAGATTTTTTACGGGTATATTTTCTGTTCCTGAGAATAATATTGCATTCTGTCCTAATAATTTACCATTAAGAAAAGTCTGATCACAATCGTCAATTTTACCTAACGATATAAGAAGAGAATCTAAATCTGCCTTCTTTTTTAAATTTGATGATAATGTAAATTTAATGCGATACCATGCGTAACCGCTTGGAATGTCATATCCACTGGATTGCCAGTAGCTTCCCACTTTGATCGGCTTCCAATTCGTATCGTTATAGTCAGGCAGTACCCATGCCAGACTATCACCGTTCATAAACTTCCAATTGTTAAGATGTATAGTCAGTTGTGCAAAACAGAATAAGCTGTAAAAGCATAATAACAAGCAAATAAGAATTTTTTTCATGTGTAAATACATTTAACTCTAAAAATGCAGACATTGAAGTTTGTAACATCAAGCCCTTCGTCACCAAAATCCTTAAGATGATAATGTCTTCAGAAATACTTTTTATAGCTTTCTTTTAATAATTTGAACTTCTTTATATCCATTATTTTTTATTAATCTCCTGATGATTTTCAGATTTAAAAATATTTGGTTCTAATTGTTTTATCTCATAAAGCAATATGACAAATTGATAGCACAAATTGGTCGAATAAGTTCCCTTCCAAATTATTAATGAATTAGATCATATTACGGGAGTTCCTTGTTCGACCAACTGCTACCTGTTTTAACGGATAATAAGGTATTTATTTGATTATGGCTACATACCCGCCTGCTTTGGCTAATTTCACTTTCAAAGGTTTACCGGCTTCAATGATTTGAGTTGACTTTGTAATATTTTTTGCATTTTTATTCGCATCTTTTGCGTCAGCCCAAATCTCAACAGAATATTTACCGGCAGGTAAAAATCCTGTATTCAGCGTGATTTCTTTTTCTACGCTATTGTTCAATACCCCGATAAACCAACTGTCGCCGGATTGTTTTGCTATAGCTACATATTCGTCAGGAGAGCCACCCAAAAAATGAATATTATCCCATGTTGTTGGCACCAATTTCAGGAAATCGGCCCCCGGTTGGCCCAAAATAAATCTGGGATTATCACAGACCACAGTGTAGGGACTTTCATAAACCACGAATTTTGCAAGTTCAGCCGCTCGAGTGTTGGATACGAGTACAGGTAACTGGACTTTGAAATTTTCTGCCGTTACGTTATTGAAACCACCAGGTGTATAGTCCATTGGTCCGGCCAGCATACGGGTATAGGCCAGCTTGACATTATGCTCGGGGGTCATAATCGTTGAAAAATGATAATATTCGCTACCTCTAACACCCTCCCGCGTAAGATTGTTGGGCCACGTACGAATGATGCCGTCGGGTTTGTATGCGCCGTGGAAATCAACTAACAATTGGTTTTCCGCAGCAGTGCGGATGATTTCGTGATACCATTTCACCATTTCCTGATCGTCCCTATTCATAAAGTCGATTTTAACACCTGCAATACCCCATTCCCTGAACAAAGGAAATACCTTTTTGTATGCACTATTACGGTTTACATCCGTACTACACAGCCATACCCATATCCTTACATTTTTTGATTTAGCGTAAGCCAGTATCTCATGCATATCAATTTGAGGTACAGACTTACTAATGTCGGCTTCAGGTGTATTGAGCTCCCCGTACCAATGATAATCAACCAACATGTAGGGCCAACCCATTTCAGAGGCAAGGTCAATATATTCCCTGATAGTGGGCATGTCCATTTTCACTTCACCACTCCACCAATTATCCCAGGCGCTTTTACCCGGTTTTATCCATGAAGGATCGGCAATGGCACAAGGCGGATTCAGATTCTGAATGATTTCCGATTCAATCAATGTACCAGGGCTATTTCCAATCATGATCACCCGCCAGGGTGTTTGGATATCATCGGCAAAGCAGACTTTCACACCTTTTTCTTCCTCGCCCGGAAGTGGTGCCAATTTTGTAGTCAACTGATTTTTCTGTCCGTTTGTGCCGATATAAAATCCAGCGTAGTTGTCATTTTCAGCTTCTGTAATGGCTACCCAACAGTCGTCTGAATATTTCATTAGAAACGGCAAACCTGCAATGGTTTTATCTGTCACAGATTCCAGTTTTTTCTCTATGAATTCACCTTCCTGCGCAGTAGTATAATTACCATTTACATCCTTTCTTATATCTCCCGGACAGTCGAAGCAAGTATATTCAGCCACCCATGCCAGAGGGTTACCGGGAATACAAAAGTTTGTCAACTCCCTGGTCAGGAAGCGTGTGCCGATACGTTCGCTACGATATAACTTATATCTGAAAGCGACACCGTCGTTGTAAACCCGGAAAACAACATCCATCCGACGGCGTTTTCCGGTCTTTTCTTCGGCCATGAGTGCCAGTTCATTATACGCATCAGTGATTTTAGCATGTTTACTTTTGATGACAGGCGTCCAAACTTCATTATGTGATGAAGGGACAGCCTGAATCACATGCATATCTTTCTGCATATCAGGCTCATCCTTAAAACAAAAACCTAATTTCGAGTTTTCAATAATCTGTCGTCCTGAAAAATTAACGGCATATTGCAATGATCCTTCATCGTCGGTGTTGATCCGGACGCGGATAGCCTGTCCCGGAGATGATACTTCAAAAGTTTGCGCTTCTGATAACCTGCACATGAACGCCAGAGTACATAAAAACAAACAGAATAAATTTTTCATATTGAATTGATAAGATTTTATTTTTGATTTTTGATTTTTTGAACCGCCTGCCTGACTGCGTTAAGCAACAAACCCCTGTCGCCCATTGTCGGAGCGATGTAACCACCTTCGCAATATTCGTTAAAAGCGTAGATCACAGCCAAATTTCCAAAGGAATAATTTGGATTTTCCTTCATCCATTCGGCTGCATTCAATATGTGGTCGTACAACTGCCGGGGGGTACGGTCAGGGGCATAACAGGAACGGTTTCCCCCACTATAGGTCGTTATTTCCCACGGACGGCAGTCCCACCCACCAAGAATTACAGGCACATACGGTATAGAATTATATTTGGAAAAGGCTTCCCAGCATTTTTCATGTTCACTTGTCATTTCTTTGTAAGACAGTTGGTAGGTTGTAGTACTGCCTTGGGGTACAGGCGAATATCTCCTGTAATTGTATCCCGACAAACCGGATAGTCCCTGTGATTCCCGTTCTTTCAGCAGGTCGATCCATTCCTGTTCGTTAAAAGCGTCAGGGTTGTAATCTATTTCGCGTGCTGGTCCCGAACCATAAGGATTTTCGCATCCGACCACCATCACACCGGGCAGCCCTGCTTCTTTGACACGATTGTCCAGATAATTAATGCATTCCTTTGTTTTGTCTGTACCGCCCAATTCGCTGACTAAATGGTAGGCAGAAAAGAAGAAAATCACCGGTTTGCCATCCACTTTAAGCGCTTGTTTGTTTGTCAGGTAAGGCATCCACTGATTACAGGCATCCTCCCATTTATCGTAAGGGATATACGCACCTTCTTGATTGGCAACTAAAAGACAAAATTGCATTTTACTAGAATTACTCGCCCGTAGGAACGTATCAACTGCACAATCCATCTGTGGCATACAATTATAATACCAGTCAAAAGCAAAATATGTCAGACCACCAGCTACAGCGTATTCAATCTGTTGTTCCATGTTTTTCAGGCTTGCGTTAATCCAGCCCCATACAGGTTTTCGATCGGCAAATTCGCTGTAAAGACGGTCGGTAAGATGAGGACCATCGTATGAAAAACCATACCAGAAATATGCTCCCACACGGAAATCAAGTCCTGTAAAATCATGCTGTTCGTTGTCTTTAAAGACTGGCGAATAGCAGATTGTATTCATGACACTTTGAAAATCCGTATCCAGGGTGTGGACGTTGTTTTGAGATGGATGCGAACACGACAGAAGAAATCCTACTAAAGGTAATAAGATAATGAAATAGCGGTTTGTTTTTAAATTCATATTTACATTATTAATATTATTCTTAAAGAGTCTATTACCAACCAGGATTTTGCCACGATATACCAGTATACCTCTGCATTTTTAATACTTCATCTTGTTTAATAGGATACATCAAGTATTTATCGGCATTGGTTCCGCGACTCTTAAGTTTGATGCGTTCGTATGTTAAACTGTTGTCCGGATTTTTGGTAATGTGCATACCTGTAACAAAATCATCTGTTTGGTTAAGGATTTTCCAACGACGGACATCAAAGAAACGATGTTCTTCGAATGCCAGTTCTACGCGCCGTTCGTTACGGTAACGTTTTTCAAAATCATCCTGACTCAATCCGGCTGCTAATGAAGGCATAGAAGCTCTTGCCCTTACTAAATTCACGGCATCACGAGCCGATAATGATGGACCTCCAACGGTAGATGGCACCTGTTGGTCTGCGCCATATACATGATAAGCTGCCTCGGCAAAGTTCAGGTACAGTTCGCCCAATCGGAATAATTTCATGTAACCGTCTGCAGCTATCGAAGGCCCGGACTGGCTATTATTGAATTTACGCATATAGTAGCCGGTACGAGTATAACGAACGTCTGTCGTTCTGTCCGAGATACCACAGTTACCGCCAACGAATGTCTCAACTGGCTGATTATTGGTCTGTGTAAACAATTTCTGATTCCTTATAAGTATTTCGTATGTTCCACCACCATCGTCGCCGCCTGTCCACATATCGAAACGTATAATATAAATAGGTTTTATTTTAAAATTATTGGTGACATCAATATTTACCTTTGTCCAATCGGAAGCAGCCGGCAAAGAATAATCTGTTGCACCTACGAGAGCGAAAGAGTTGTCAAGACAAAGCAGCGAAGCTTTCGGGCAAGCTCTGTTATTTTTATATTCGAAAGTAAAGGTGACATTCCCCTGACTATGATCCATTATATCAATCGTCATAATAATAAACGGGCCGGAAAGAGAGGTCGATGTCAGTTTGACATAATCATCTATTTTCTGGCTGGTTAAGGCGTTTTGCCAACCGATGACTATGGTGACCGGATAATTCGTACCACCAAGTGAACGTGGCGCACCATTATAGTAAATGGAAGAATAGAAACGCGGATCACGTCCTGAATAGGGATTTGCCGGATCATATCCCGATCCGGGATTGATGATTGGGTTCAGATGGTCGGCATCTGAATAGCCCAATATTGGACTCATTCCATTTGCCATTTCATAACTGTCTACTAATTCCTGAGACGGACAGGCGCCTGCTTTCGTCATGCCTTCTGTTATCGGAGTACCACATAATTTCCAAATATTAGTTTGGAGATTCGATTCATAAATAGTTTCCTTATCAACAGAACGAGAAGGGTCTGCGCGTTGTATGAAATAATATGCATAAGGATTTTGGGCTATCGACATATCCACGGGTACATTATAAAGTTCATAACCATGAGTAAGACACTGATCCAATGCTTCCTTGGTAACATCTGTCGCCTTTTCCCAGGTATATTTACTTCCAGGAGTAAACCATAAAGGACTTGCCGCATACAAAGCCGCCTGTGATTTGACAGCGTAAGCAAAACCTCTTGTGATAACGCCCCGTTCAGTACTATTGACTCTCCATCTAAAACCTATGGATGTACTTGTGGGTTCTGGAGTTGCCAATGCAAGATCACATTCCGAAAGAATATAATCTACACATTCCTCGAAAGTAGCACGCTTGTCCTTTGAATAATCGTGATCCATTTCAACCAGCGTATCCATTATCGGAACACCTCCATAACGTTTTATTAACTGAAGATAATCATATGCCCGCAGGACATGTAACGTGGCAATCCAACCTTGTTTTTCATCTTCGTTCATTTCAAAAGTGGATATTTCAGGGTCCTGGATGTTTTTCAGAAATACACCCACTCTTCTTATTTGTTCAAAGAATAAATCATAAGGATCAGAGGAAACCGTTAATGGATTGTAAACAGGCGATGTCATATTACTATACCAATTGCGCACCGAACTGTTGATGCCATCATAAGAATCCTGCGCTTCATCGCAATACGAAGCTAATGGACTATTATCATAGGTAAGACCAATATCCGGCACATTTAAGGTTGAATAAAATGACCGGGCTCTGGCATAACTGTTGAATACTTCCTCCATCGTGATACGGCCATCATTATAAATATCAAGCTTACTACAAGAAAACAATATTCCGATAAGACTTATTGCTATTAATAATTTTTTCATGTTACTAAATGTTAAAATGTAAGATTTACACCGATGTTATATGTACGATAAGGCTGGAACGTATTTTGAACCATCACTTCCGGATCTATATACTTCGAAGGCAAGTTATTTATCGAAAACAGATTCTGTGCATTAAGAGTCACCCTGATTTTCCCTGAAGTCACTTTTTTTGCAATGCCGGATGGCAATGTGTAGGCAATTTCCAGGTTCTTCAGCCGGAGGAACGAACGATCCCATGAGAAAAAGTCATTTGGTTGATCGCTGGTTGACCTGCTTAAAGACAATGCCGGAAAGGTTATCTTTTGGTTATCGGCATAACGTTCAGGTGTGAAAGCATTCAAATGAATATCGTTGAATATCCCCTGCCCAAAATACTCATAAGCCCCAATAGAATTGGCAATGAAGGTTGCTTTAGCTATCCCTTCGAATAAAAAACTGAATTCAAGGTTTTTGTAGGTAACACCACTTGAGAAATTATAATTGATTCTCGGAAGGGTTGAACCACCAATGGGCGCAAGGTCTTTGTCATTAATAATGTTGTCACCATTCAAATCTTTATAGATAAAATCGCCTACGCGGGGTGTTCCAAATTCATATTTCAGATGGCTGGATGCTAATTCATCCGCCGTATTAAACATACCCGTACCGTTGCTGTAATCAATCAGGTAACCCCATTGCTGACCCCACATATACCCTTCACTCCGTTTCGGGTATGCGTAATCATCGCCCAATGGCAGTTCATTAATGTTGATAATCTTATTAGTAGTCTGGGAAAACCCGGCTTCTGCAAAAAAGGATAAATGTTGAGTAAACTGCTTGCGATAGGTTGCTGTAATTTCTAATCCGTTGTTTTTCATCTTCCCGTTGTTTAACCGGGCATAATTAACCAGAGGAATTCCCTGGTAAATAGGAATAATGCCGGCGCTATTCACCAGCATATTATTATTTTTGCTGATATAATAATCTAAAGAGAGAGTTAACTGATTCACAAAGCCTATTTCAACACCATAATTTTGTTTGTAGATTTTTTCGGCAGACAGATTGGGATTCCCTAGTAATCCTTCCGTACCATTGGTGCTAACATAGTCGACATACAAGAAACGTTCTCCTCCAAACCAGTCGTTTGCACTAATCCCATAAGAAGCACGCAGTTTCATGTAAGTTAATACTTTCTGGTCCTTCAGAAAATTTTCTTTCGACACAATCCATGATGCTGAAACAGCGGGTGTAGCAATGTAACGGTGACCGGGACGGAATTGTTCGGAACCCGAGTAACCCAGATCGCCTTTGATAAAATACTTATCCTGGAATCCGTACATAGCGGATACGCCTGAATTCTCACGTTTGTAGGGTAATATCTGTACGCCGGATGTAGCATCTTTTTCCATTTTCTGGTAAGAAATAAAGGCCGTAGTCTCAATACTATGATCGCCAAATCTGCGCTTGTAATTCATGTGGGCCATCAGTTCCATGTTATATTGAAACCTTGTATCCCGGTAGTAAGTCAACGGCGTGTTTTCATTGGAGCCATTCTTTGTAAACTCCAACACTGAAAAATCACTACTACGTACATAACGTTCAAAATCCTGACTGGTGATCGTGTTATTAAGCGAATAGGTCTGATAGGCGATATATCCGCTTGCAGAAAGTCCTTTCGTAAGAAACCCCATATCCAGGTTCAGTCCTGCGTTCGCCATAATATCAGTCCTTAATAGTCTACTGTATCCTGAACGATTTAAAAGACCGTAAATAGGATAGAACTCTGCATCGGTTGCCACTACCTGATTCCCTAATTCAGGATTACTTTCATTGGCGGGTGTCAACGGGCCATACATCACCGAAGGTTGAGTGATTACTCTGGAATAGATATCATAATTATTGTTAGTCGAATTCTGGGTTCGTGTGAGATTCCCGTTTAATTGTATGAAAGCGCCTAAATACTTGTTTAGTTGAATGTCCACATTCGAACGGAACCCGATTGCATTGACGTCGGGGGTAGGATCGTATTTCCTATCAGGCTCATCCGTTATTATAAACGGTTTGGTTTGATGTACATAGTGTATATTCGTAAAGTACCTGATCTTATCGGAACCGCCGGATATATTTAACCCTGCGCGCTGCATATAGTTAACATCCTTGATGAATGTACTATACCAGTCATTATCCGGATATAACGGATCTGTTCCTGAGCGAAAAGCTTCTATTTCCGTTGGAGAGAACTGTGAATATGCACCTAATCCGTCATTTATCCCAGCCTGGTTACGCATTTCGGCATAATCGGCGGAATGTACGCGAAGCGGCCTACGGGTCATTTGTTGGACCGATTGATCCAAAAAGACCTCGATTTTCTGCTTACCAGTATATCCCCGTTTGGTAGTGATGACAATAACGCCGTTCGAACCTTGCATTCCATATAAGGCAATAGCGGAAGCATCTTTCAGAATCGTTATGTCCTCAATTTCTTCTGGCGAAAAATATTCGAAATTAAAGTATGGCGCAATAACCCCATCAACAACCGTGATAGGTGCCTGGGCATTGATGGTTGTTGAGCCCCTGATCCACATTTCTGTACCCGAATTGAACAAATCCTGGGTTGATTCAATCATTGTCATACCCACAAAATGTCCGTTTAATGCTTGTGACAAAGATGATACCGGAGATTTTGCAAGTTCGGCTCCGCTTACGGATTCAACAGCACCTGAATTGGATTCTTTCGATTGGGTAAAATAACCCAAGTGGAATTTCCCTCCGGTGAGATGCGAATCAAATTTCAAACGTATCTCGCCACTGTCGTCCTTTCCAATAACAAGTTTTTGATCCTTATAACCAGGTGACGAAAACAATATGTATCGGCTGCTATCTTTTACAAGAAATTCATAAGTTCCGTCCGTGCCTGTCAGAAATTCATTTTTTCCGTATTCTGCTGTGACAAGAACATCAGACAGTGGTTCTCCGTATTGGTTGACCACTTTACCTTTGATTTGTGAATTTAATTGTACACATAGAAAACCTCCACATATACATAGGATTATCTTATATATATTTGAATTCATGATTTATATTTTTTATTGTTAAAATTTCTAACGTATAATTACCAACCAGGATTTTGCCAATTTTCACCCGTATCCATCTGCATCCGACTTGCCTCATTTAAAGGAATCGGTAATAGTAAATCCTTGTTCTGCCAACCACCGCGTGGACCGTAGGGAATTTCCCGGGTATAAGTAAACGAGCCATCCGTCTGTTTTTCAATTTTCATAGCGGTAAGCCATTTGCATGTTTTGTTTAAATCTCCGTCAGGTTGTTGCCAGCGACGCAAATCAAAATACCTGTTTTCATTCAATGCCAGTTCAACGCGGCGCTCATTACGGACATGCAAAATCAGGTCTGCCTGTGATAATGTTGTGGGTAATGCAGGCATTTTGACACGTGCTCTCAGTTCATTGACCGCTGCCTGAGCATCGTCTAAATGACCGGCTTCTGCTGCAGCCTCAGCGTAATCAAGCATCAATTCAGAAAACGTGAATAATTTCCATGTAGGGCTTGCATAATAATGTTTAGAACTGGCACCCGGAGGAACTGTTTTACGGTAAAAATATCCGGTTCGGGAGTACTGATAATCCCCTTTCACATAAGAGGTATGATTACGTCCCCCAACAAAAGCCTCAACCGTCACAGGTACATCATCATACTCAATAACACTGCCGTTCATTAAAGCTGTGGCATAAAGGCGCGGGTCACGATTCACGTATGGATTAGCAGGGTCGTACTGTTCATTATTAGGGTTATAATTTGGGATTAAATGCTGATCATCATTATATGGGTTGGATAAATCCAGAACAGTTTTGCCATTGATTGTTTCAAATGCATCAACTAATTCCTGTGTGGGACAGGATCCGCATTTATAGGTATCTTGAAAACCTGAACCGATGTAACTAACTATAAATGACATCTGATGTCCAGCATGGTTTTTATGTTGCCAGATGGTTTCCTTATCACGCGGACTGGCAGAATAATCAGCTTCTTCGCAATTAAATTGCTGAAAAGCAGAAGCATCCCCAGTGTCATAGAAGCCAGGATTAGTGCAGGTAGTTGACAAAGCATATCCATTGCTCTTTAACTCACTCACAGCATGTTTACATGTCTGGTAAGCTTCTTCCCAATATTCGGAATGGTCCTCATTAAAAAGCGGACTGGCGGCGAAAAGCATCATCTTAGCTTTGATCGCATAAGCTACTGCTTTAGTTACACGCATTCCATCGCTTGTCACAGTAATACGCCATGGGAGTTCCTGTGTATTAATAGCGGCATCGCAATCTTCAGCAATAAACTTTGCCACATCATATACAGATTCCCTTTTAAATTGTGAAAAATCAACGTCCATAGGTAAAGAGGTCTTTATAATCGGCACTTTCCCGTACCATTTGACCAATTCTGAATAGAAAAAAGCCCTCATTACATGTGCTTCTGCTTGCATACGTGCCCTGTCACTCTCACTTTTAACTGCTGCCTTTCCAATATTTTCGAGAAATTGTGAACATAACCGGATCTGACTCCAATATCTGGACCAATAATTTGCAGCCTTGTAAGTATCGCCAACTATATGTACCAGTCCATCTTGCATCGGATGGTAGGAAGCTGAAGTTTGATCGTTATACAACTGTGCAATTAATAAAAAGGAACGATCATCCGATGACCATGCATCATCACTAGCGTCGACCACTAATCGTTCCCACCAATAATAAGTATAACCTTTCATTGGGATTTCATTGTATAATGAATTCAGCAAACCTTCTACTTTATCAGGATCTGCCAGAACATCCTTCATGTACATGTTTCCGTCAGGAGATATGTTCAATACATCTTTACATGAATTCAACATCCCTGTGATCAGAAAAATTATTATGACAAAAAAATATTTTCTCATTTTTTCTTAGATTAGGTTAGGTTAAAAAACAACATTAAAGCCCATATTCACCATTTTAGTGATCGGATATGTACGTGAAGTAATTTGTTCCGGATCAACTGTATTAAATGGATATTTCTTCCATGTCAACAGGTTATTGCCGTTCACATAAAAACGAGCCTTGCTTATACCAATTCTTTGTGTGAACTTTTGTGGCAAAGTGTATCCTATCTCAACATTTTTTAGTCGCAAAAATGACCTGTCCCATACAAAGAAGCTGTTTGGTTTGATGCTTGATCCTTCCGATAAGCTTAAAGCAGGATAACTGATTTTTTCCCCGTTTTCATACCGTTCCTTGGTCCATGCCTGTTCGTGCATATTATTGTAAAACCCTTCAAATCCAAATTCAGTAACTAAAAACTCGGAAAGATAAATACTACTTTTACTGATACCGGTAAACAAGGCAGAAAAATCAAAACTCTTATAGCTCAGGTTTCCTGAAAAACTATAAGTCACTCGGGGTATCGGGGTATAACCTATCGGAACCATGTCTTTGGTATCAATGACGCCATCATGGTTGGTATCAACATATTTGAAATCTCCAAGACGGGGATTCCCTCCCACATTGTAGGTAGGCAGATTTTGCAGTTCTTCTTCAGTATTGATGTAACCGTTCCCATTACTGTAATCTATCAGGTAGCCGAATTGCTGACCGATACTGTATCCAGTGATTCTGTATTGGCAGGTGTAATCCTCAGCGAGCTTTGCTTCGTCTGCATACAGAACTTTATTTTTATTGTAGGCGTAGTTACCTTTAATTGTAAACGTAAGATCTTTATTGATTTGTTTTTGATATGTCAGTTCAAGCTCATACCCTCGATTGTCAACTTTCCCCATATTTGCTTTGGGTAATAAATTCAAGTCAACACCCAGTATTTCCGGAACGGTACCTCTGGTAATCAATATTTTATCTCTCTTCTCAAAAAATGTCTCAAAATCCAGCGAGAAGTTTTTAAATAATTGCAATTCAAATCCGTAATTTTGTTTGGTGGCAACTTCCCATTGCAGCTTTTCATTTCCTATTTTGCCCTGATATATCCAGTTTCCATAGTCAAGAGAAGGAATCATCCCTCCGCCTGTCTGGTATAAATCACTGTTGTAGAGGAAACGTGCACCACCCATTTTGTCGTTGCCTACTTTTCCGTATGAAGCCCGTAACTTCAGGTAAGTTAAAATTGGATTATCCTTAAGGAATGATTCATTACTAACCACCCAGCCAACGGAAAATGCCGGGAAAAAGCCGAACCTGTTTGCAGGTGCAAACTGTTCGGAGCCGTTGTATCCTAAATTCACTTCAGCCAAGTAGCGGTTGTCATATCCATAAGCAACACGGCTCACAAGCCCTAACATATTGTATGGTAAATCATAGTTTGCACCCCAATTAGGATTTTGCCAGTTATCCCGCTGAAATAAAATCATACCGGTAAGTTCGTGTTTGCCGAACTGACGGATATAATTCAATGAATACTGAAGATTCAGAAAATAATAGGCTCCGAAACTTTTTATTAAACTGAGCGATTGGGTTGCATTACCGATAATTGTAGAGTAGGAAGGCGTATTACCTTCTGTTCTGGGTACCACAGCCTGATACAAATTCAAATCCTTAAATCCGTCAATGATGGTTCTGGCTTTGGTATCATAAGAAAGCATAAGTTTTGTACTCAAGCCTTTGGTAATGAAATCAAGCCCCCAATCCAATATTACGGAAGAGTTAAGTGCCGTAGCGGTCTCCTGATGATATCCCTTATTAATAAAAGACCACATGGATCCGTTTTGATTTGCAAAAGACAACGGTTCGCCAGCCGGCACACCATATCCTTCAACTGTCAAAGGTCCGGGATTAGTTGGTGGTGTCCATAGTGTACTTAATATGATATAAGTGGTCATATAGTTACTATCTCCATTAAAATTTGTGTAACTCTGGGGAGAGTTGATTTTATCCATATAGGAAGATAAATTCAACGATAGTTTAAGGTTTTTGACTATTTGATAATCCAGATTTGTCCGGAAACTGTAGCGATTCAACCCAAAAGTAGGGTCGTACCCCAATTCATTTTCTGATGCGGTTTTTACATTTCCGGCTTGTTTAATAGCACCCACATTGACGAAATAATGTAGTTTGTCTGTACCTCCATTCAGGCTGGCGTCAATACGTGTCTGTGGCGTCCAGTCCCTGAAAAAGTCATGATAAACATCCCTGTCGGGATAAAATATCGGATCGCTTCCACTTTTGTACATTTGAATCATATAGGGTGTAAAAGGTAGATTGTCTTCACT
>Ga0209540_10001033_pt1 | contig 22403 bp, 20 predicted proteins | sample BarGraIncu01121A_FD_184501 | JGI IMG/M metagenome (GOLD analysis project Ga0209540, IMG submission 184501) | Arctic peat soil microbial communities from Barrow, Alaska - Barrow Graham LP Incubations 011-21A (SPAdes) (version 2) | ecosystem: Environmental > Terrestrial > Soil > Wetlands > Peat... | reverse complement strand
CCATATTTGCCTGCAATGGATAAGCATACAGCCAGAAATCCAAAGCTCGTACCCATTATTATGGGTAGTCTGGCGCCTATAGGCCCTACAGGATAAGCCTGAATCAATGATGCAACACCTGCAACAAACATGGCACACTGTATAAGGAATGCCTTCTGCGCTATCGGCAGGTTCAAAGCGCCTGATACAATTATGACTGGGGTCACATTTCCTACAAACATTGCAAGTACGTGCTGCAGCCCCAACGGGATTGCTGTTCCTAGAGGCGGCTTACCACCGAGCTTATAAATCAATTGTCTTTTATCATTGATTTCCTGGTTCATAATTTCCCTCCTTAGAATAATTTATATTTTACCCGTTATAAACACTTTGCTGAAAAAAAAGTTCTGAACCGATAATATCGCCTCCTATTAATGATGCAACAACAGTACATGAAAACGTTTAATTCAATTTTAAAAAATTTTCGCATTTGCTGTTATTTTCACAATTGTCTTTACTCTTCATCCATAAAGTAAGTTTAGCACTTTCAAATAACTAAATCAATATGATATCAAAAATAAATTATTTATATCTAAATATTTTTTAGCAACAGATAGCTGTATTTATCGACCACAGCCATTATTAAATCTTTGATTCCTTCAGGCAACACTATGTGGTCAGCCTTCAGGTCATAATCATTTGCTTTTCCGGCCAGGCGCACTTTGCAAGTCAGCTTATCTTCATCAAGCAATACAAATCCCTGGTTTTCGCTGTTTTTAAAGTCTGCCTCATTAGCGAACAGTGTGAATTTCTCCTTGTACGGTGAGCTGTCGTAAGGGCAGAAAGCCGTGCAGTTTCCGCATTCGTTGCACATATAATCCACATGCACTATCTGTGCCATTTTTCTTCCGGGAACCTTTACTGCAACATTAGCCCTGTTAGGACAGACGTCTGCGCAGGATTCGCAGACCAGGCCGCATTCCAGGCATCGTTCTGCTTCGTTTTTCACATCTGCTGAATGAACGAGGATCCCCTTCTTCGCTGCAGCGTATTCTGCAGCGCTGTCAGTAGATATCTCAGCTCTAGGCTCAATCCCTAAGATTGCATTAACAGCCTTTGAAGCACCGCTTATAGCCAGCACAACAGATGCCGTTCCGTTAATACAGTCTCCTGCAACATATATTTTCGGCTCAAGAACGTCTGTGCCTGATTCGTCCAGCTCCACGCCAAGAGACTTTAGGTACTCTACGTTGGCCTTGCCCTTCAGGGCGCCCGCTGCGATTATAATATATTCATAACCGGCAGCCCTGAGCTCAAGCAGATCTGACACTGTATGGTTCAGCTCAAATTTCGCTCCGAGTTTGACCGCCAATGCGACATCCTTCTCAACTGCTTCCCTGGATATTTTCTTTGACAGAAGGCTTGTGACTACTCCGCCCAGCTGTGAGCCTTTTTCAAATACTGTCACCTTGGCCCCTTCCCTGGCAAGGAAGAACGCGCTCGCGATTCCTGCGGGGCCGCCTCCTATGACTGCAACCTTCTTGTCTTTGTGCATGTCAGACGGTTTGATTTCCTTCATAAGCTCGTCATAGCCTTTTTCTGAAGCCTCCAACTTGGCGCTGCGGATTGCCACGGATTCCTCATAGAAATTACGTGTGCATTTGTTCATGCATGTATGGTAGCAGATTGTTCCTGTAGTGAAAGGCAGCGGATTCTTATCAATAATGACTTCCAGGGCCTCTTTAAATCCCCCCTCTGCTGCCAGCTTCAGGTAAGCAGGCACATCCTGGTGGATCGGGCACTCCTCGCTGCATGGCGCTGTGAAACAGTCGAGAAGAGGAACTTTTTTGTCTGTCTTTCTTGAAGGAACAGGCTTAGGGCCCTTTGTGTGGTGCTTATCGACCTTTACTTCCTCTATAAGTTCTCCCAGGCCATTGATATTGGTACGGCCAAAGGGCTTGAAATCCAAAGTCTCAAGCTTTTCAGCTATCTGCCTGGATCTCTCGTAGCCTCCCGGCTTAAGGTATGTCGTAGCCATGGTTATCGGCCAGATTCCAGTTTTAAATATCCTGTCAATGTTGAAGTAATCGGCTCCTCCTGAGAAGGACATGCGAAGCTTGCCGCCGAACGCTTCTGAAAGCAGCTTTGCAGCTGATAATGAAATCACGGCTAAAGGGCGTCCCGACATATACATCTCTTCACTCGGCAACTCGTCCCGTGCCACTTTGACAGGGAAAGTGTTAGTCATCTTCACTCCGAATTCAAGTTTCAGATCATCAGCTTTCTTCTGCAGCCTCTCAAGCATTGGCACCGCATCCTCGAACTGAAGGTCGTTTTTGAAATGATGGTCATCGAAAGCCAGATATTTGTACCCCATATCATCCATAAGTTTCCTTGCAGTTTCATAACCCAGCAGGGTAGGATTGCATTTAACATAGGTATGAAGATGCTTTTCCTGCAGAAGGTAGGAAATAATCCTTTCAATTTCGACCGGAGGGCAGCCATGAAGCGTCGAAACTGTCATCGAGGTACATACCGCTGACGGTATGCTTTCAATATAGCTCTTGTCTACATTTTCAAACTTATTTACATTTTCCAGAAGATAATCGATACATTCTTTCCATACAGGTGTATCCTTTGCTTCCATCATGTTGTCGATGAAACTGTTAACTTTCGGTGATTTTATCCCTTCAAGATCATAGCCTACGCTCATGTTGAAAACAAATCCATCATCGGCACCCAATCCGAATTCCCTTGAGATGACTTTAAGCGCTATCCAGGCCTTGATGTATTCTTCCAGGGCCTGAGGCACTGTAAGCTCAGTGGACCATTCGCAGTTGTAGCCTTCATCTTCTGCGAGTATGCATGGCTTGCTAACGGGCAGGTCTTCTCCGTCAATTATCTGCACAGTTTTAAGTTCAAAGAACCTGTTGCCTGAATAATAGGCAGCAACAAGGTTTTGTGCAAGCTGTGTGTGCGGTCCTGCAGCCGCTCCGAAAGGCGTTTCAATTTTTTCTCCGAAGATGCCCAAAATCTTGTTTCCCTTTTTTACAAAAGGTTTTCGGATTCCGAAAACATTGCCCGCAGTTTTTTTCTCGGCAAAAATCCATTCCATTAGATTGCTGAAAGATATTGGCGTCATTCTGTCCCCCATTGATTATTCTCCCCCTTATTTATTAATGCTTTTTCTTAACAGCTCTGCCTGCTGTCTGCAGTCCCACATAGCTTTGGCTTCATCTATATTTAGCAGCACCCTGTCCTTCATTAGAACTTTACCGTTGATCATGGTAGTGATAACTTTTGAACCGTTCAGCCCAAAGAGAATATGACTGTTGATATTGTCGGCTGTCATAGGTGTGAGCGGGTCGTAGTCAGCAACGATTATATCAGCCGCGGCACCTGTTTTAAGCACTCCAAGAGGTGTCTCAAAATAGCGGTTTGCGATCTTCGCATTGTTTTCAAACAGCATTGCAGGGATTTCACTCCAGGCTGCATTGGCATCGCAAAGCGAATGCTTGTGCAGAAGGTTTCCTACTTTGTAAGACTCGAACATATCATTTGTGTATCCATCCGTTCCAAGTCCGGTCATGATGCCGCGATTGAAGATTTCTATTGTCGGAGGGCAGCCGCATGCATTGCCCATATTTGATTCAGGATTATGAACCACTACAGTATCCGTCTCCTTAAGCAGGTCCATCTCCTGGCTGTTTACATAGACACAGTGGCCTGCAACAGTCTTAGGTCCAAGTATCCCCTGGTCCATCAATCTGTTTACAACACGTTTCCCATACTTCTTAAGGGAATCATAAAGATCTTCAATCCCTTCTGCCACATGTATGTGGTAGCCTATGTTGTCCGGCGTGTTCTGCCTTATGAAAGCAAATGTTTCGTCTGAAATCGTAAAGGACGCATGAATGCCCATCATTGCTTTGGCCATATCATCCGTAAGTCCTGAAGTGTACTCAATGAAATCAGCATTTTCTTTCACAGCTGCTCTCATTTTCTCTTCGCCGTCACGGTCAGATACTTCATAACACAGGCATGTTCTGACTCCCAGATCCTTGGCTGCGTCAGCAATTGTGAAAAGGCTGCCTTCTATGCTTCCGAAGCTTGCGTGATGGTCGAATACCGTTGTTACGCCATTCTTTATGCAGTCAATGTATGTGGCAATAGCGCTTTGCTTTGTCTGCTCCAATGTCAGATGTCTGTCAATGTTCCACCACAATCCATCCAGGATCTCCAGGAAGCCTTTTGGGTTATAGCCGTTTATGGACATCCCTCGCGCCATTGCGCTGTAAATATGATTGTGAGTGTTGATGAGTCCGGGCATTATCAATCCGTTTTTTGCATCTATAAATTCTGCGTGCGGATATTCCTTCCTTAATTCATCGTTTTTACCGACTTTAAGTATTCTGTTTTCTTCCACCAATACTGCACCACTCTCTATAAGCGGCTGGTCTTTGTCTCTAGTGATAACTTTACCATTACCAATCAGTTTCATTTTCTTCTCCTTTCAAATTGAACCTGTAATTTATTCCATGAAAGCAAGTACCTTTAAACGTTTTTGATATCAATAAAAAAAAGTCTTAATTTTCCATTCTATTCTTAGAATTTAGTTTAGCACTATCAAAATAACGAGTCAATATACTATCAAAAATATTTTGTTATAACCTAAATATTTTTTTGTTTTTCTATTGATTTATGATTTTTATGTGTTATTATGAGATTATGTAAAACGATTACAAAATTTTCAGAACATAATTTCAAGGAGGTATTATATGAGTCACGTAAAATGGGTAGAAAACGATATGCCCCACACTGATGACAAAAATTTAAAGGTAATGGACTTGTCAGAGGTAAACAAGGCAAGAGCATTCCACAAAACAATTCCAGGTTATGAGCCAACTCCGATGGCACATCTCACAAACATGTCAAACTATCTTGGATTAAAAAATGTATTTGTTAAAGATGAATCCTATCGTTTTGGTTTAAATGCATTCAAAGTACTTGGAGGCTCCTTCACAATGGCCCGATTCATAGCTGAAAAAGTAGGCAAGGACATATCCGAACTGGACTTTGCAACTCTGACTTCAGACAAACTGAGAGAAGAACTGGGACCAGTAACCTTCTTCACTGCAACAGACGGAAACCACGGAAGAGGCGTTGCCTGGGCCGCAAACAAGCTGAAACAGAAATCGGTAGTGCTGATGCCTAAGGGCTCAACAATAACCCGTTTTAATAACATCAAAGCTGAAGGTGCTGAAGTAACAATCGAAGACGAAAACTACGACGAATGTGTACGCATGGCTAATGCTTTGGCTGAAAAGACTCCCAACGGCGTAATGGTGCAGGATACTGCATGGCCAGGATACGAGAAAATCCCTGCCTGGATAATGCAGGGCTATGGAACAATGGCTATGGAAGCAAGCGAGCAGCTGGAAGCCGCTGGAGTTAAACGCCCTACCCATGTATTTGTTCAGGCAGGCGTCGGCTCCCTTGCTGGCGGTGTCGTAGGTTACTTCGCCAACAGATACACGGAAAACCCTCCAACCTTCGTAGTTGTGGAAGCCGATGCAGCTGCATGCCTTTACAAAGGCGCTGTAAAAGGTACCGGCGAAGAAACAACTGTAGGCGGCGACATGGTTACTATCATGGCTGGACTTGCCTGCGGCGAACCAAACACAACTTCCTGGGATATCCTGAAGAACCACGTAGCCATTTTCACAACTGCAACTGACGGTGTTGCGGCAGATGGGATGAGAATGCTTGGTGCACCATGTAAAGGAGATCCGCAGATAATATCAGGAGAATCAGGTGCTCCTCCTTTCGGAGTATTGGCAGCAATAATGACTAAACCTGAATTAGCTGACCTGAAAGCTGCGTTGAAGCTTGATGAGAATTCAGACGTCCTCCTCTTCTCTACTGAAGGAGATACTGACCCTGAGAGATATAAGGAAATAGTATGGGAAGGCAAGCAGTACGATTAACTTCTCAGTTTCTGAATCAAAAATAATTAAAATTAAATTGGAGGAATATAAAAATGGATTTTAACCTGATTAAAGAAAGAGCAGAATTTTACAAACCGGCAATGACCAAATTTTTGAGGGCAATTGTAGCAAATCCAGGCGAAAGCTGCGATGAAGAAGCTCACGTAAGAACAATCGAAGCAGAAATGAAAGCATTAGAATTTGACAAAGTTGAGATTGACCCTCAGGGAAACATCCTTGGCTACATGGGCACAGGCGAGAAGATAATAGGCTTCGACGCACACATCGACACCGTGGGAATCGGCAATATAGATAACTGGACATTCGATCCATATGCAGGTTATGAAAACGACGAAGAGATCGGAGGACGAGGAGTAACAGACCAGCTGGGAGGTATAGTATCAGCTGTATACGGCGCTAAGATTATGAAAGACCTCGGACTTCTAAACGACAAATACACTGCATTGGTAACAGGAACAGTTCAGGAAGAAGACTGCGACGGAAACTGCTGGCTCTACATAATTGAGCAAGACAAGGTGGTTCCTGAATTCGTTGTAAGCACTGAACCTACTGACGGCGGAATATACAGAGGACAGCGCGGACGTATGGAAATCCGTGTTGATGTGAAGGGCGTTTCAAGCCATGGTTCAGCTCCGGAAAGAGGAGACAACGCAATATACAAGATGGCTGAAATATTGATGGACATCAAAGCCCTGAACGAAAATGACGCTGCTGATGATAAAGAAATCAAAGGCTTAGTGAAAATGCTGGATGAGAAATACAACCCTCTTTACAAGGAAGCTCAGTTCCTTGGCCGCGGCACTGTTGCTACATCACAGATATACTTCACTTCACCAAGCCGCTGTGCAGTAGCTGACTCTTGCTCAATTTCATTAGACCGCCGTATGACAGCCGGCGAACCTTGGGAATACTGCCTGGATGAAATCCGTGCCCTTCCGGCTGTTAAAAAATATGATGCTGCAGTAAGCATGTACGATTATGACAGAGCAGGCTGGACTGGACTTTCATATCCTCAGGAGTGCTACTTCCCTACATGGGTTATTCCAGAAGATCATGCTGTAACAAAAGCAATGGAAGAAGCATATATCGGCCTTTACGGAACAGAAAGAATAGGTCCTGCCGAAACAGAAGCAATGAGAAAAGCTCGTCCGATTACTGACAAATGGACATTCTCAACAAACGGTGTTGCTATAATGGGCCGTCACGGAATACCTGTTATAGGATTCGGACCTGGCGCAGAAGCTCAGGCACACGCTCCAAATGAGAAAACCTGGAAAGATGATTTGGTAACATGTGCTGCCATATACGCTGCACTGCCAACTGTTTATTGCAAATAATACAAATTTAAAATTAAAGGAGATTTATATATGAAAAATTTAAATGCTTATATCGAAAAACTGAACAAATTGAATTTCAAAGATATGTACAACAATGACTTCTTCCTTACTTGGGAAAAGACACCTGAAGAGCTGGAAGCTGTATTCATAATAGCTGACGCCCTCCGTTACATGAGAGAAAACAACATCTCCACAAAGGTTTTTGAAAGCGGACTCGGAATCTCATTATTCCGTGACAACTCAACAAGAACACGTTTCAGCTTTGCTTCAGCATGCAATCTTCTAGGGCTTGAAGTTCAGGACCTCGATGAAGGAAAATCACAGGTAGCTCACGGAGAAACTGTCAGAGAAACTGCCAACATGGTTTCATTCATGGCTGACGTAATCGGTATCCGTGATGACATGTATATAGGAAAAGGAAATGCTTACATGCATGAATTTTCAGAAGCTGTACGTCAGGGAAACAAAGACGGAATCTTGGAGCAGGCTCCAACACTTGTTAACCTGCAGTGCGATATCGACCACCCTACTCAGGCTATGGCTGATATGCTCCATATAATCAATGAATTCGGCGGAATAGAAAACCTTAAAGGAAAGAAAATAGCCATGACTTGGGCTTACTCGCCTTCATACGGCAAGCCATTATCAGTACCACAGGGTATCATTGGCCTTATGACAAGAATGGGAATGGACGTATGTCTTGCACACCCGGAAGGATATGAGATCATGTCAGACGTTGAAGAAGTAGCCAAGAAAAACGCTGCAGCTTCAGGCGGATCCTTCACAAAAACAAACAGTATGGAAGAAGCATTCAAGGATGCTGACATAGTATATCCTAAGAGCTGGGCGCCATTCGTAGCAATGGAAAAGAGAACTGACCTATACGGAAACAGCGACTTTGACGGAATAAAGGCTCTTGAAAAAGAACTGCTTGCTCAGAACGCAGAGCACAAGGACTGGGCGTGCACAGAAGAAATGATGAAATTGACTAAAGAAGGAAAAGCTCTTTACATGCACTGCCTCCCAGCTGACATCACAGGTGTAAGCTGCAAAGAAGGCGAAGTTGATGCAAGCGTATTCGACCGTTACAGAACTCCACTATACAAGGAAGCAAGCTACAAGCCATACATAATAGCTGCGATGATCTTCCTTGCAAAATTCAAGAACCCACAGGAAACTTTAAAATCATTAGAAGAAACATCAAAGCAAAGAGTTCACGATTAATTGATTCGGCTATTTTAAAAGAGTGAAATGACTTTATGAAAAAAAGAATTGTAATTGCCTTGGGCGGAAACGCTCTTGGCAGCAATCTTCCTGAACAGATGATTGCTGTTAAAAACACTTCAAAAGCTATTGCTGATTTGATTGAAGAAGGACACGAAGTAGTCATTTCTCACGGCAATGGTCCTCAGGTTGGAATGATTAATGATGCTATGGATTTGTACGGACGTTCAAATCCTGAGCATCCTACGTTCACTCCTTTGTCAGTCTGCGTTGCAATGAGCCAGGCATATATTGGCTATGATCTGCAGAATGCATTGAAGGAAGAGCTTCTTAACCGCGGCATAAAAAAATCTGTAACTACAGTGATCACGCAGGTCCGTGTAGACGAAGATGATCCTAAGTTCAAGAATCCTACAAAACCTATCGGACCTTTCATGGATGAAGAAGGAAAGAAACTTGCAGAAGCAAAAGGCCTCACTGTAATCGAAGATTCGGGAAGAGGTTACCGAAGGGTCGTAGCTTCCCCTCTTCCTAAAGAAATAATAGAGATCGATACAGTAAGAAGTTTATTGGACTCGGGCGAGATCGTCGTTGCCTGCGGCGGCGGCGGAATCCCTGTTATAAGGGAAGGAAACCATCTGAAAGGCGTTGGAGCAGTAATTGACAAGGATTTTGCGAGCAGTGTATTGGCACAAAATATCAATGCTGACTTCCTCATTATATTGACTGCAGTTGAAAAAGTCGCAATTAATTTCGGAAAGCCTGACTTGAAATGGCTTGATTGCATAACAACAGAAGAAGCAAAGCAATACATTGGCGAAGGTCACTTCGCACCTGGATCCATGTTGCCTAAGGTTCAGGCAGCAGTAGACTTTGCATCCTCCGGAGACAACCGCACAGCACTTATTACGCTTCTTGAAAAAGCAAAAGACGGGATTAACGGCAAGACAGGTACCTTTGTCAAGAAAAAGTAATATATGAATTTTGCACAGCGAAAGGCCGCTCAAATTTATTTTGAGCGGCCTTTCTAATATTTTGTTTACTCAGTCTTTTCTTTATCCAGGTAACTATACATTGTATATTTGGATATGCCGAAATAACCGGATATCTTGTCCCCTGATTTTGTGATAAGGAAAGCACCATGCTCATTCAAAAACTGAATAGCCTTGATCTTGTCTTCCCTTGCCATGTATGCAACAGGACGCCCTATCATCTTTACAGCACGCTTGATCAGATCGTCCAGAAGACTGTTGACATCATGATGAATATGGGTTGATTCCTCTGTCTGGGGAGTATCAACGTTTGTAAAATCCATCAGCTCCTTCTGAAATACAACCATTGGCGATATATCATAATTAATCCCGAAAATACCGCTTATGTTGCCGTCCTCATCTCTTATATATACTGTACTTGACTTGATCATCTTCCCGTCTACTTCTGTCAGGTAACTGAGCTGATCCTCAACGTCTTCTGGAGACTTGCTTAATGTATCCAGCACCACCATGGATGGTCCGTCCCCTACACTTCTATTTGATACGTGTCCGTTTTCAATGGCAACGATCGAAGTGTCGAGTGAAGCTTTATTCAAATCATGTATAACTATTTCGCAATTATTTCCAAATTGCTTTGCCAACGCATGGGATAGACGTGTTAAAAAATCCATCTTCAGATCCATAAAATGCACTTCCTTAATTAATATTATATAACTATGATATCAAAATATTCAAAAGCATTCAACAAAAGTATAAATAATAATTTTTTCGGTCTAAATATATTTTTGCCCCAGCTTAACGTTAAAAGCTCGGTAAGCCTCTTTTAATGAATCTTCCCTCGCCCCTTTTTCCAAGGAAAATCCCGTCTTTGACAATTATCTCCCCTCTCTGCATAACCATGTCGATTTCCCCCTGATACGCATATCTTTCATAAAGGCTGTATCCTGCGTTTCCATGAAGCGATTCCTCCTTGATCAAACCTGTTTTTTCAGTGTCAACCAGTATAAGGTCGGCATCTGCTCCAGGCTGTATGGTGCCTTTTTTAGGATAAAGCCCCATGATTCTCGCCGGATTCGCTGATGCAATCTCCACAAAGCGCTAGATGCTTATCCTCTTCTTCATGACGCCTTCCGTGAAAAGCACACGCACCCTTTCCTCCACTCCCGGCCGCCATTTGGGCATTTGGTGAAATTATCTGCACCGTACCTTACCTTGTCCTCGAAATAGAAAGGGCAGTGGTCTGTCGCTACTACCTGTACCAGGCCTTCCTGTATGCCATCCCACAAGGCATCGATGTCTTCCTGCTTTCTCAGAGGGGGCGACATTACATATTTAAGCCCCTCCCTTTCTGGAAGCAGGTACCTGTCTTCCGTGAGCAGAAGATACTGGATGCACGTTTCTACGAATATGTCCCTGGCTCCGTTCTCCTTGGCTTTCCTTATCTCCTTAAGGCTTTCGGCGGTGGAGATGTGCACAAGGTACAGGTTAGGGTAATCCGCCATTGCCGACAGGTGGATAAGCCGTCCAACCGCCTCCGCTTACGTGTGAGGAGGTCTGCTCAATGCATGGTAGATGGCCTCAGTCTTCCCCTCCTCCACGAAGCTTTTTCTGAGGTACTCTATGACATGGTGATCTTCAGCATGTACTGTGAGTACTCCCCTGCCTTTTTTACAGTTTTCATGACCTGGAGAAGTTCATCGTCCGACAGACGTGAGTCGTAGGTCATATATGCCTTGAAACTCGGTATGCCGTCCTTCATAAGCCCCTCCATTTCAGCGAGGATATCATGGTCAACATGCTGCAGAACACCATGGAAACCGTAGTCGATTACTGAATTGAAATCTGCCAGCCCGTGGTAAACATCAAGCTGATGCTGAAGCTTGCATCCCTTAGGTCCGAAGGCGATATGGTCCACAATGGTCGTGGTCCCACCGCATGCAGCGGCTATTGTCCCCTGGTAAAAATCATCCACCGCCCTGAAAGATCCGGCCTGGAGGTCCATATGAGTATGGACCTCTATCGGACCTGGCAGCACATATTTTCCAGAGGCATCTATTACATTTGCTGTTTCTTCCCTGAATCTGTCACCCATCGCACTGATAATGCCGTCTTCGATCAGCAGATCACATTTCATGACGCTCTCTGTATTCACAACGAATCCGTTCCGAATGTTTGTTCTAATTTTCTCCTCCTGTTCAGCCTAATCTTCTTCCTCGGGCTGTTTAATCGTTTTCACTGCTCATATAATAAGTATATAACACGTAACTTTTGCACGCAACAGTTCGGGACCGCCAAAGCTAAAAATTAATTTGATAATAATAAAATATTTTTGTTTTTCCGTTGATATACGGTTTCCGGAGTGATAAAATACACTTAGAAGAAGAAATAAAAAAGATAATTATGACAATTCAATACTGCAGCTAAATAACCACTGTATGTTAAACGATTTCAGCATTGAAACAACCACCCAGGGTGTTTTGGAAATCAAAAAAAGAGAGGTATTTCATATGTTTAATGTGAGTGTTAATGGTCAAGATTATAGTTCTGAAAGAGATATGTCCCTCATGGATTTTCTTCGCGATGTGATAGGTATCATATCCGTAAAGAATGGATGCAAGGAAGGCGCCTGCGGTACATGCACTGTTATCATAGACGGAAAGGCAACCCGTGCTTGTGTGCAGAAGCTCTCCAGGCTGGAGGGTAAAAAGGTTCAAACCATCGAAGGCTTTACTCACCGGGAAAGAGATGTACTGGTTTACGCATTCTCAGCTTCAGGAGCTGTACAGTGCGGATTCTGTATACCCGGTATGGTTACCGCCGGGAAATGCCTTATAGATCAGAATCCTGACCCTACACGTGACGACATAAAAAAAGCAATCAGCACAAATATCTGCCGCTGCACTGGATATGCCAAGATTGAAGACGGAATCCTCCTGGCTGCAAAAATGCTCAGAGAAAACCTTGAGATACCTGAATTGAAACAGACAGGAAAGGTCGGGGAAAAAACCTGCCGCGTGGATGCACCGGGTAAAATCCTCGGAACAGCAAAGTATGCTGATGATTACAGTTTCGAAGGCATGCTTTACGGAAAGAATGTATTCAGCAAATATGCCCGTGCAAAAGTCCTTTCAATAGATACAGGCATTGCTCTTGAAATGCCTGGAGTTGTGGCTGTATACACTGCAAAGGATATTCCAGGAAAGAGGTACATAGGCCATCTGGCTCAGGACTGGCCTGGAATGATTGATATCGGAGAAGAGACAAAGTGTATCGGGGATACTCTCGCAATTGTTGTAGCAGAAACAATGGAACAGGCTTTAGCTGCTGTAAAAGCTGTTGAAGTTGAATACGAGGAACTGACTCCAGTCTGTTCACCTCGTGAGGCAGCCGCTCCCGGAGCTCATCAGATACATGGTGAAGGATTTATGCAGTTCGGAAAGTTCAATATCCCGGAAAGCAATCTGTTCAGCCACCAGGAGGTGAAGCGCGGAGACGTGGATGCCGCATTCGCAAACTCCATACATATAGCTGAAGGCACCTTCAAACTTCCGCCTACAGAGCATGCTTTCATGGAACCTGAAACTGCAGTAGGAATACCTGATGGTGACTGCATAAAGGTTATTACAGGATCACAGGGTATTTATGATAAATACCATGAACTCAGCAACTATCTGGGCCTTCCACTTGAAAAATTAAGGATACAGAGTGCCCTTGTCGGAGGAGGCTTCGGAGGCAAAGAAGATATGAGCGTTCAGCATCAGGCAGCGCTCTGTGCATACCTGACAAAGAGGCCTGTGAAGGTGTCCTTCACCCGCCAGGAAAGCATTAATTATCATCCTAAACGCCATGCTATGGAAATTTACTGCAAGATAGGCTGTGATGAAAACGGAATGCTGCAGGGTTTGAAGGCAAAGCTTATCTCCGATACAGGTGCTTACGGTTCCCTGGGCGGACCGGTACTGCAAAGAGCCTGCACCCATATAGGCGGTCCATATAACTATCAGAATGTGGACGTCGAAGGTAACGCGTACTATACAAATAACCCTCCGGCAGGAGCATTCAGGGGTTTTGGGGTAACACAGTCTGTCGCAGCTGTGGAATGTCTCGTGAATCAGCTTGCAGAAAAAACCGGCATCTCAGGCTGGGAATTCCGTTACCGCAATGCCATCAGGCCGGGCCAATCCCTTCCTAACGGACAGATTGCAGACCAAGGAACTGCCATGGCAGAAACACTGGAAGCAGTAAAGAAAGAGTTTGAAAAATATGAAGCTTCTAATAATTATTTTGTAGGAATTGCTTCAGCAATGAAAAATGCAGGTATAGGTGTGGGACTTCCGGATGCCGGCCGCTGCAACTTGAAAATAATCGACGGAAAAGTTAACGTAAGATCATCAGCTGCTGCAATCGGCCAGGGCATACACACAGTGCTGCTCCAGATTGTCTGTGAGACAACAGGCCTGACCCCGGATCAACTGGTCTTCATAACCCCTGATACAAAGTACACGCCTGACTCAGGAACTACTACAGCTTCCAGGCAGACCGTATTTGCAGGGCAGGCTGCACACAAGGCAGCACTGAAATTAAAGGCTGACCTGGACAACGAAAAAAAACTGGAGGATCTGGAAAACAAAGAATATATCGGAGAGTTTGATTTCAAAACGGACCCCATGGGTTCCCCTAAGCCTAATCCAGTTAGTCACATCGCATATGGATATGCGACCCAGCTTTTCATAATAAACAAAGAAGGTAAAGTGGTTAAAGTCGTTGCCGCTCACGATTTAGGAAGAGCAATCAATCCTCAGACCGCTGAAGGTCAGGTAGAAGGCGGAGTTGCCATGGCGCTTGGCTATGCTTTGACCGAAGACTTCCCTCTGAAGAATGGTATCCCTCAGGTTAAGCTAGGGACACTGGGCATCTTTAAGTCAACACAGGTCCCGCCTATCGAAACTCATTTAATTGAAAAGAATGATCCTAACGGTATAGCATATGGAGCTAAGGGTATCGGCGAAATAGTGTGCACCATGGGTGCTCCTGCACTTCAGAACGCATACTACAAAAAAGATGGTATATTCAGGTACAGCTTGCCGCTGGAGAATACCTGGTACCGTAAGCTTAAGCCAGCTAAATAGATTTCGCAAAAGCAAATGAACGCAATAAAGGACTGGATTCTATGATTTTGAGAATCCAGTCCTTTTGTTACTACAGATTTTTCTTAAAGCCCTTCCCCTGTACTTCTGAAGCATCCGATATGGCTATGAAAGCTCTTTCATCAGCATCAGTGACAATTTTTTTAAGTTCCGGCAACTGGGACAGAGGCACAATGCAATAAAGAACCTTCTTTTGCTGCTTTGTATAGGCTCCTTCTCCGTAGAGATATGTAACGCCTCTTACAAGCCTGTCCAATATAGCCTGTGATATCTCCTCTTCTTTGTCGGTGATTATGAATATGGCTTTTGACTGGTTAAGACCCTTGACTACCCTGTCAACGACTAAGGATCCTGTATACATTGCTATAAGGGTATAAAGGGCACTCGGCAGTCCGAAAAACGCTGCCCCTGCACAGACCAGCACCAGGTTCATTGTGAAGGAAATCTGCCCTATCTTGAAGTTGGTATACTTCTTTTTTACAAGCATTACAATGATGTCGAATCCTCCAAGCGAACCGTTGTGTGCGAAAACGAGCCCTCCGCCTATTCCATTTATGACTCCTCCATAGAGGCAGTAGAGAAGCGGGTCGTTGATGTTGAGAATGTGGGATACGGGCCTCGTCAGTATCAAAGCAGAGGTAAATGTCAATATGCCCACAAAAGAGTATATTGTGAACTTCCTTTCCAGCTTAATAAGGCTCAAAAGGAACAAAGGGATGTTGAGGATGAGTATCATGTATCCCGCCGGGAATTTAAAGAGGTACTGCACTATAAGTGCTATGCCTGTAATTCCTCCGCTAAGAAGCTTTGCATTAACCAGGAACATATTGACAGCAACGGCGCTGAGGACTCCTCCGATCAGCGTAAAAAATAGATCTATCATGTTGTCTCTATTTAAAAACTTTGTTCTCATTTTTACCTTCTCCACTCCCGACTACTCGCGTATCTCGGAAACCCTATAAATTTCATCGCAGTATGTGCACCTGTATTCTCCCTTTGCCTTGTCAACCAAATGGAAGATGTGAGGTATATAATTTTCAATTGAAGTTATGCATCTAGGATTTTTGCACCTGATTACATTTTCAACCTTTTCGGGAAGGCTCAGCTTTACCTTCTCCTTTATGACTCCGTTCTCGATAATATCAACTGTTATGTTTGGATCTATCAGCCCGAGAACCGTGTAATCAATATCCACTTTGTTCTCAATCTTTATGAGGTCCTTCTTCTCAAGCTTTGCGCTTGCAGCATTCATTATAAGAGCGACGCTGTAATCTGCCTTGTCCAGCCCGAGATACTGGAATATTTTCAGCCCCAGCCCTACATGGATGTGGTCTATGATTACACCGTTATCTATACTGTTTATCCTAAGCATTATCTCACCCCCAAAAGTTTAAGCATAAGAGCCATTCTCACATACATTCCGTACTTGGCCTGCATGAAGTACATGGCCCTCGGATCGTTGTCTATTTCATAGGCTATCTCGTTAACCCTTGGAAGCGGATGGAGAACTATCATGCTGTCCTTGGCAAGCTCCATTTTCTCTTTATCGAGAATGAACCTGTCCTTCAGCCTTATATAGTCGTCTTCGTTGAAGAACCTTTCTTTCTGCACCCTTGTCATGTAGAGTATGTCAAGATCCCCTATAACGTCCTCAATTCTTTCTGCCTCAGCAAAGTCGATTCTATTCTTTATCAGTATCTCACTTCTTATATATTCCGGAACCTTCAGCTCATCAGGTGATATGAACACTATCTTTATATTCTCATATCTGGATAAAGCTTTTATAAGCGAATGCACAGTCCTGCCAAATTTCAGGTCTCCGCAGAAACCTATGGTCAGATCTGAAAGCCTTCCCTTCACTTTCTTTATTGTAAGGAGATCTGTTAGTGTCTGTGTAGGATGCTGGTGGCCTCCGTCGCCCGCATTTATTACAGGAATGTCTGAATACAGGGAGGCAACTTTAGGTGCGCCTTCCTTAGGGTGTCTCATTACTGCAATGTCTGCATAGCAGCCTACTGTCTTTATTGTATCAGCTACGCTCTCGCCTTTTGATACTGAGCTTGAGCCAGGTTCTGAAAATCCTATCACCTGTCCGCCCAGCCTCAGCATTGCTGCTTCGAAGCTGAACCTTGTCCTTGTGCTGGGCTCGTAGAAAAGTGTAGCAAGGAGCTTCCCTTTCATGGAATCCGAATATTTACCGGGATGGCTGATTATATCACCAGCCAGTTCAAAAATCATATCCAGTTCTTCTAAAGAAAAATCCATCGGGTCTATAAGATGTCTTCCTTTTAACATATTGTTTATCCTCCTTCTTAACCTCACGGGGTTAACTTAAAGGTATAAAAAATGCCTTTCTAAATAATAGAAAGGCATAGTCATACTCTCGATGATCGGTTTTGCCTTCCCTGCATCACGGTGCAAGAATTAAAGGGCCCTTATTTTTTTATCGAACTAATGTTATCATAAAATATTTTTCAAGTCAACTCAAAGATTTTGGGCTCCCAGGAAATCCTTCTGAAACTTTTCAATCCCCTGATCGGTCAAAGGGTGCTTTATCATAGCTTCAATTATGCCGTATGGAACTGTTGCTATATCGGAGCCTGCCAGAGCGCAGTCGGTTACTTGGACAGGATTTCGGATGCTTGCAGCGATAACCTCAGTTCCGATATCGTCATAATTTGAAAACATTTCGCATATTGATCTCACCAGGTCAATACCAGGTACAGAGATGTCGTCGAGCCTTCCCAGAAACGGGGATACATAACTCGCCCCGGCCCTTGCTGCAAGCAGTGCCTGAGCAGCAGTGAATATGAGTGTTACATTTACTTTGATGCCGGCCTCTGACAGAATCCTGGTAGCCTTCAATCCATCTTTTGTCATTGGTATTTTCACCACCACATTCGGGTGTATAGCTGCAATTGCCTTTCCTTGCTCCGCCATTGTCATGGCATCATTAATCGTAGCCCTTACCTCGCAGCTTATGGGACCATCCACAATGGCAGCAATTTCTGCAATCACTTCCTTGTAATCTCTTCCTTCTTTTGCGATCAACGATGGATTGGTCGTAACTCCGCATATCACGCCCATCTCATTTGCCTCGATTATTTCCTTGATGTTGGCTGTATCTATGAAAAGTTTCATATTAATTTTCCTTCTTTCATTAATATATAAATATTCCGCTGCCAATTAGCTGCTATATTGTTCCAGTACGTTTTCGAATCTACCTCTGAGTTTTTTTGCATCCTCACAGCCTCTGTTGAATTTAAAAACCAGTTCGTCCTGAAAATCTTCTAGCGTTTCGCCTTGAAGGAAATAATTCTTGATCATGAACTTTACAATCTCTTCGTCTGTTAAATCGCTTTTCGAAAATAGCCTTACAAAAAATGCTGCCTTGCTCATATTAACCCTCCGTATTCTTTTTTGTTTCTTCATACTAATTGTAACACTATTGGAACAATATAACTTATCTATCTTTACTGCGTCTCAAATTTTAATTTTTGCGCTTCCCTGACAATAAAACGGCCATATCCCAATAGAATTCAGGACTTTGGCCGTTTAATCTTATATATTCCGATTTATTTGTTTTCATTTACTTCAAATTTAAAGATTTCAGGCCGGTTGTAGTGGCCAACAGGGTCCCAGTCAAATTTTGACTGTATAATTTGGTTCAGGTCTATTTCAGCTGTTATTATACCTGCTTCATCAAATAATGGACCCGCCACATATTCTCCGTAAGGATCGATTATGCAGCTGCCTCCCCTGCACATAATCTCAGGCTGGTTTTCAAGATCCTTGTAGTATTTTAAATCAGTTGGATACATTGATTTTTCAACATACTGGTTGCTCATGATCACAAAGCATCTTCCCTCAAAGGCAATATGTCTCAGAGTAGACTGGTATACTTCCCTTTGATCAGCAGTCGGCACTATATAAAGGTTTACGCCCTTCATGTACAAAGCCATTCTTGCTAAAGGCATGTAGTTTTCCCAGCATATTAATGAGCCCATTTTTCCATATGGGGTATCCACTACGGTTATAGTTGAACCATCATCTTCGCCCCATATGACCCTTTCAGCAGCAGTAGGCTTTAATTTTCTGTGTCTTCCTAAATATCCTTCAGGGCCAAAAAACAGGTTGCTGCAATGCAATGAGCCATCAAGGCCGTATCCGTTTTTTTCAGTAACCCCAATTGAAAGATAGATGCCCAATTCTTTAGTAAGATCTGCCATCCTGTCTATCTCCGGTCCTGGCACAGCAACTGAATTGTCATAATACCTCTGGTAGTCTTCCCTTGCTTCCGTAGTCCTGCTTCCTATGATCATGCCGAAAGTCAGCCCTCTTGGATAGCATGGTATAAAGCTCTCCGGAAAAACGATTAGCTTTGATCCGTTCGCAGAAGCTTTCCTTGTAAGTTCTATAGTCTTCTCCATAGTTTTTTCCAGGTCGAATAGGACAGGGGCATCCTGAATAACAGAAATCTTCAATTTCTTTTCCATTCTCTCATATCCTTTCATTATTAGTATTTTCAACATCTACGAAGTTTATATTATAATTATAATATAGTATAATTATAACAGCAATGAAATAATCCCGATCTGTTATATGCAAACTCGGAAAGGGATTACGATAAGGCCGGAGGCGAAACATGTAATATGAGGAAGGTTTTTTATTGGATATCATCAGTGTTCCAGGTGCTCTTGCTGATTGCAGCATATGGAATGCAATTTTTTTCTATGAAAAAGATGGGTATGATGAGATATGTAGTGTATATTAACCATGAATGGGAAAACAAATATCCTATTGCTTCACTGCAATATATTGCGATTGCGGTTTTAGTTCTTTTAGTTGTCATCACATATGTTGTATTTATAAAAACGAGAAAAGATGCCCATGCTTTGGGCAAAATGTCTTTGCCAATGATGATAATGCAGGCTGCAATCACTCTTGCTTTTGTATTCTTCACATTAGCATACTCACCTGAAAGCTTCCGTTCTTATTATTTTGTATGCCAGATTTTAGCTGTTATTGCGCTTATACAGGATATAAAAGTTCTTATATATCTGAAAAAAAATGTCTGAAAGCCCCTGTGGCGATCAGACATTTTTATTTATTTTTTGTATTGAGCTGCTGCCTCTTCAGGTGTAATCGCCTGAACTGGATTGTTTGCATCCATCTGCCATACGAACCATCCGCCGTCATACAACTTAATGTTTGTCCATCCGTTTTCATAAGCCATAAGGAATGGAATTGTAGCTCTCCATCCTGTCCCACAGTAGAAAACGATTTCGTTATCTTTAGTAACTCCTTGCGCAGCCCACAAAGCTACAGCTTTATCAAAAGTGATCAAGGTTCCATCAGCATTGCGGTAGTCAGGTTCATCATGACCCCATAAAGCTCCTTTTGGTTCTCCCATTCTTTTTATATAGTCGTATCCGCTTGTTTTTCCTTCAAATTCGTCCAAGCTTCTAATACTAAGCAATCTGAATTTATCATTGCTAGCCATTTCCTTCTGCACATCAGCAGGCATTGATAATACATACTCAGGATGTGCAGGTACTGCTACGCCGAAATCTGCTGTTGTTGCTGCAGGATTTTCTATACCAGCATTTGTTGAATACCCAGCCTTTGTCCAGGCATTAACTCCGCCATCAAGAACTTTCACGTTCTCAACGCCAGCCCAAAGGCATACAAATGCAGCTCTTGAGGCACCTGAATCAGAACTTTGTGTGTCATCACCATAAATAATTACAGTAGTATCTTTTGTTATGCCATAGTCAGCCATGACCTTCTTAATTTCATCGCCTGTTCTGATATTCCAATATGTAGATTCTTCGATATCATCCGTATTCAAATGAACAGCTCCTGGAATATGTGTTTTTGAGTAGGTTTTATCATCTGAAGTCTTTCCCCATGCTACTTCAATGATTTTGTAATTCTTTGATTCTGGCTGTTTACCGTCAATTACACTTTTAACCCAATTTGCTGGTACGAATACTTTCGTCTTTGCCACTGCTTCGGCAACTGTTACATTTCCTGATGTTGAATTTGTTGTTTCTTTGGTACCACATCCAGTTACAAATGCTGCAACCATTGCGATGCAAAGAAAAATAGTAAGCAATTTCTTATTCACAATAACACCCCTTTAATTTGAAATATAATATCCAATAATAATTAAACACTATCATCTAGAATTAGTCTAATAGCGATTCCGGATGATTAACCCAGTAGCTATTAATTAAGCAAATAACTATGCAATTGCTCCACTGCAGCTGGAACCTGCTCCTGCGGTGCATCCAAAGCAATGATTAGCAAATACAATTTGTCTGCCAAGCGAGTCCTCCGACAACAGTTTCTTAAGCGTAGCCGGACCATTAGCGCGCATATCCAGCATTTGGTTGAAGTCACAGTCATAAAGCTGCCCGTCCCAGCCAACAGAAATCTGGCTTCTGCACATTACATTTTTTGCCGCTTCCTCATTATAGTTGTCTTCAAGCAACCTTAAGTATTCTTCTACCAGGTTTTCCCGTTTTAACTCCTGAGCAAAGCGGCCTATGGGGAGATTCGTAATCGTAAAAAGCTGATTGAACTTCAAATCGTAGCTATCTCCAAGTACCCTTTTATAGTCATTCTGCAAATCCACCTGAGATCCCGGCAAAAAAGCACCTCCTGGATTGTACACAAGATTGAGTTCCAAAGAATCATCCAAGCCATATCCCGCTTTGTTCAACTTTTCCAACACTGCCACGCAAGCTTTGAACGTGCCTTCACCACGCATTGCATCTGTATTTTCCTTTGTATAGCATGGAAGGGATGCAACAAGCTGCACCTTGTTTTTGACATAGAAATCGATATAATCTTCGTATCCCTCCTCTTCAAGAATGACCAGGTTGGTTCTCACTATGATTTTCCCCACATGATTTTTCGCATGTTCAATCAGATACCTGAAATTCGGATGCATTGCAGGTTCACCTCCAGTGAGGTCCAATACTTTGAAATCAAATTTCTTTAGCACTTCAATCACACCATCTACATTATCCTTTGACATTATTTCTTTCTTGCCCGGGCCGGCATTGACATGACAATGTGAACAGGTCAGATTACATCTTTTTCCCAGGTTAACTTGTAATGTATGAATCTTCGTTGTCCTTTTATATGAGTTATCAATTTTTTCTAAAAAATCCATTTAATAATTATCTCCTTTCTTTAATGCGCTACTCTATTTGAAGTATGTTTCAATTATTCTCAGGAACTCCGGGGACAGATATTCCCCAGCTTTCTGACAGCTAAATGCATCCTTTGAAATTCTATCCTGAGATTCATGTTCTACGAGAGTCATTGCTGATAATGCAATAACTCGAAGGCAGGTAAAGCAGAGATATTTCTTGAATCTCTCGCGGTTAACAGGTGCATACAGCTCATATTCAACCAGAAAATCTTCCATTTCCTCCTCTGACAATATAACATCAGTCTTCAAAAATGTTGTTGTGGGTGCCAGAAAACAGGCTAAATCCTGTTCCTTTTCACCTATCATAGCATTTTGCCAGCCTACGATATGGCTGTACTCCTTTTTTAGGTTGATGATGAAATTCCCTGAATTGAGCTCCGTGTTGATTATGGATTTTGAGGAGAGCTCATCTTCAAGCCCCATTTCACTTGCCCTTTTTAAAAAATAAGTTATTTTGTTTGCCGTCTCTTCGTCCCTTTTTGTCCACTCAA
>Ga0209540_10001032_pt1 | contig 22404 bp, 16 predicted proteins | sample BarGraIncu01121A_FD_184501 | JGI IMG/M metagenome (GOLD analysis project Ga0209540, IMG submission 184501) | Arctic peat soil microbial communities from Barrow, Alaska - Barrow Graham LP Incubations 011-21A (SPAdes) (version 2) | ecosystem: Environmental > Terrestrial > Soil > Wetlands > Peat... | reverse complement strand
AAATAAAATTACTGACAGTCGTAAGGGCAGTTGTCGACCACATATAATAATAGGAGATACCGATAATATCATAATCTGTCAACCCCTCATCGGCAAGACCGTTGAACCATATCCGGACGTTTTCGGGCTGAGCTATGTGGATTATTATCTTAGGGTTTATATTGCCTGTTGCTCCTGCTGTCCTGATTGCCCTTATTGCAGAGTTCAGAAGAATTATCATATTTTTCTCATTGTTGTGCCAACGGTCTCCGTAGGGCAGGAGTAGACCAGGATTAATTTCATTTCCAACCTGCACAAATTCAGGCATTAAACCTGCAGATCCTAGCTTCTGAAGTGTTCTGAAGGTATAATTGTAAATGCTGTCTTTGAGAAGTGAAAGAGTGGGCGATGTCCATTCTGAAGGAATTTCCTGCTTTGAGGTTCCGGCCCATGTGTCGGAATAATGAAAGTCGAGGCAGACCTGCATACCAGCAGCTTTCGCTTTTCCGATCCCTTTTTTCACATCGTCGAAATCGTTATACATTTGAACGCCATCGGCTCCATAAATCTCCTTAGTCCAGACCGGATTATAGAAGAGCCTGAATCTTATGACATTTGCGCCGTACTTTCTGAATATCACATAAAGATCTGTCACATTGCCGGAATCCTTAAAGACTCCTCCATGGTCGAGGATCTGGTTGGCATATGAGAGGTCGGCACCCATGACAAATGTGCTGGCCGGATATGTAACACGGATATCAACAGGCGTATCAGCCGGCTTTTTGCATGAGACCAGCGAAAGCATGATAACCATTATGAAGTACAGCCGCTTCATTTCCTTGTTTCCGATAATTCAGTGTCCAAAGGTACGAAGTTAATAAAAAGAATATATTGAGCTCCCCGATTGATCGTGGCAGGCTCTCCGGAGCTCTGAGTTATGTTGGTTGTCGCCACCCCCGGTTTCACCGGGGGTTATTCATATTTGACTCTTTCAGAGTCAGGGATTTAATAATCAGATCTGCATCCGGATAGGATTTCAACCAGAGGAGTTTACATATGGGCATCAACCAGTAGAATTTAATTCTATGAATGGGTAATGGGTTTCCGTCACTCGAGTTTGCACATGGGCATAGATCGTCAAGATTTCATCCAATGAATGCAGGATTGGTATTAGCCACGGAAGTGGCTGAAAATGAATAACCCCGGGTTTCAACCCGGGGTAGAATACCCAAAACCAGTTAAAGCCCCGAAGGGGCTTAATATGATTACTTCCTAAAAAAGAAAAAGGTCACTGCAGAGAGACTGCAGTGACCTTTAAGTTATTTCAATGCAAAGAATTTAATTCTTTACAACAGTATAGGTGTAAGCCTGTGGATTTCCGGTCGGGTTCAGGTTCAGGGTAACGGTATAGGTACCTGCTGCACTTGTTACGATATTTGCACCGCCATCATCGAGCCTGCCGTCAGCGCCGTTATCACCAAAATTGAGTGACCAGCCTGCATTTGCTCTGAATTTCCATTCGACAGCTGCAGTTGTTGTGAAGGAACCTTCCCAGTTTCCGGTTACAGCGTTGTACGTCAACGTTGCATAATCGGTTCCCCAGCTATTGCCTACGAATCCGCCGATTATACCCCATGTGGTGGCAAGAGAGCTCCATGTCATATTCGTGAGATCAACACTAACCCTGTAGTAGCCTGGTGAAGACACAAACATATTATTTTCACCGGTAACTAAAAGGTGTCCTGTATGAGCCGGATCATCACCCATATCATTGGTCCATGAACCCTGGGTAGGGATGATCTTATATTCCAGGTTACCTGCCGTGAAATTGACATAGAGTTCATATTTCAGTCCGGACAGGCTTCTGTTCATTGCCGGAGCTGCACCGGCATTCCAGCCGTTGAATGCACCTACAAGGTAGATGAAATCCTTGGCAGTGTAAGGAGTGATATTCATGGTGATCTTATTGGAGAAAACCGTATCGGCATTTGAGTTGGGAATGATGCCCATTATCCTCATGTCAATTGAGTTGACAACCTCCATGTTTGCCTCAAGTGCAACAAGTTTTGAGTCGAATTCCGAATACTTGAGAGTATCGGTCAGAGCGTTAACACTGGCAACGTTCACCAATGGGTTGAAATTGGTTCCTGCTTTTGCGATCTGGATAGTATAGAGTACTCCGAGCGGCATGCCAAAATCAGCGGCGCTCCATGTGAATGCTACTTTCTTGTCAGCATCAGGCTTTGTCAGTACAAGACTTGATCCGGTAACAGGGACAGAGATTGCAGGTACCCCCGGTGTGGATAATACAACCGGTCCTTTCTCCTGGTCCTGGCAGCTGATTATAGTAAAGAGCCCGGCAATTAATAATATAAAGCTTATCTTTTTCATTTCAGATAGTATTTAAAATTTTAAGATTAATACCCCAAATTCTGAGTAAGATTCGGATTGGCATTGATATCTGTCGACGGAATCGGGAAAAGGTCCATGTGATAGTCATCGAGGCTTTTGCCAGCAGCTACAGCGCCTTTCCATGGCCACAAATAAGTTGATTTACTGAAGCTTTGGAACCTTATCAGGTCTGTTCTCCTGTGGCACTCCCATAAAAATTCACGGGCATTCTCATCAAGCAGATACTGAAGCGTAATATCGCCGTATGCTGCCAGATCGCCGGAGGTGTCTCCATAAGCTCTCTCTCTTACCAGGTTGACATAGGTAAGTGCATCAGTTTGTGAACCTCCTGTACCGCCTCTTACAACTGCTTCGGCATACATCAGGTAAGCATCTGCAAGACGGAATACCGGGAAGTCGGTATCAGTAAAGGTCAGGTCAGATCCATTTGCACCTGTAGATGTCTTATTGGTCCATTTTGTTACAGCATATCCGTCTGTAAAAGCAAAGACATCATTTATAGTTTTATTCTGTCCGCTAGTATAGAACATTGCTCTTTTATCGGTAGCACCTGTTATATCAGAGAATTTATCAACATATGCACTGGTAACTCTAAGCCCTGCCCATTGGCCTTTCAGGCCAAAATCACCAGGAACCATACTCCCACCGACTTCTGCATTAATAAGATAGGTAGTTCCTCCATATGTTTGAGAATAAATACCGTCGAAGTTTATCGGGAAGATGATCTCATTTGAAGTGTTGTTATCAGCCTTGAATACGTTGGCATAATTTGTCGTGAGAGAATATTTGTTGGCAGCAATCACCTTCTTCATATAGGTGATGCAATCAGTATACCTCTCAGTTCCGGTATATACTTTTGCATTCAGGTAGAGTTTGCCAAGGAGCATCCATGCTGCAGCCTGGTCGGCTCTGCCGTAAATTGACTTTGGAGTCAGAAGAGAACCGTCGATAGCCTTAAGTTCGCTCTCTATATAGGCAAACAGGTTGGCACGTGTTATCTGTTGCGGAAGGGTAGAACCAACCGTGCTGGTCTCGTCAACAAAAGGAACATTGCCAAACAAGTCAATTGCATGCCAGTAGGAGAGGGCTCTCAGGAATCTTGCTTCAGCCCTGTATGTCTGAACTGCTGTTTTGTCAGTACCTGTAATGCCTCTTGAGTCGAGTTTTGCATCGGCAGCTTCCCTGATAAACTCATTGCATAATGAGATCTGGTAATAGAGCCTGTTATACATTGCACCAATGAACTCACCGGCTTGTGTCCAGTTCTGTTCGTGGTAGTTTCTCAGCGTACCGTCGTTCCAGGCTATGACAGCCTCGTCGGTGGGAAGCTCCTGTGCATTGAAATACTCTCTCAGGTATTGTGAGAATCCCTCATCAATACCGCTGATATCAGGGTCTCCTGCCGGACCTGCCTGCCCCGAAAGTGCGAGTCCTGCATAACATTTTGCAAGAACCCCGTAATAAGCATTGGCATCCTTATAAACGGAAGCAGAAGTGGCAATGTTGGGATCAATGGGAACAGTATTCAAATCTTTAACGCATGATGAGAATGCTATGAGCATCACAACAATGGAAGCGGATAAGATTTTTAAATGTTTTGTATTCATGATTTCAGATTTTAGAAATTAAAATTCCACGTTTACGCCAAGCATAAATGTTCTCGGACGCGGATAGATGTTGTTGTCGATTCCGCTGAAGATCTCAGGATCAAGACCCGTATATCTGGTTATTGTAAACAGGTTCTGGACAGATCCGTAGATTCTCATATTGCTCTTATCGTTAAAGAGTTTCCTGACATTATAACCAAGTGTCATGTTGTCCATTTTAAAGAATGAACCATCTTCAAGATAATAATCTGACCGGTACTGAGGATTGGCAAAATTGGTCTTGAGAACGCTCCTGTTGAGGTTGGCGAGGAATCCAACAGACCTGTAGATCTCGCTGTACGATCCGTAATTTGACGACATGTTGTTGTAAACAATGTTACCAAGGCTTAACCTTCCGTTAAAGCTGAAATCGATGTTTTTATACCTGAAGGTGGAAGATATTCCCATCAGCAGTTTTGCATCGGGGCTGCCTGCCCTGTATTTGTCGAGGTCGCTGAATTTACCATCATGATTTCTGTCAACATAAAGGCCTTCGATGGGTTTTCCGTCTGCATCATAAACCTGTTCGTAAACATAGAATGAATTAACGGCATACCCAACGCTGTTTACCTGTATATAGTTACCAACGCCACCGGAAATACCGCCGGTTGGTACACCGGCATATGTCGGGCTGAAAACATTGGTAAGTTTTGTGATCTCGTTATGGTTGAACGTGGCATTCACGCCGACAGTCCAATCTATATTCTCTTTCTGGATTGCCCTGTAATTGACAGAAAGCTCAACGCCTTTATTAACAAGGTTTCCTACGTTTGTCAGGATCTGGTTGGTGAGGTTTGTACCTGCAGAAACCGGAATTGTATTGAGCAGGTCTTTTGTAGGCCTGTCATACAGATCTATGGTACCTGTGATCTTGTCTTTCAGGAAGCCGAAATCGATCCCGACGTTATAGGTCGTTGTCTGTTCCCATTTAAGTTTAAGGTCGTAACCTGAAGGACGGATCGTTGTCACAAAAGTGTTGCCAAGCTGGTACTGGGCCGTTGATTGCCCGTATTTATAAACCGGCAGGTAAGGAAAATCATTATTGGTTATATCCTGCTGACCAGTGATACCATATCCGAGACGAAGCTTCAATGCGCTGATAGCAGAAGAACTCTTAAGGAAGCCTTCCTGTTTCATGTCCCAGGCAAATGCAACTGACGGGAACATTCCCCATTTGTTGCCCGGGGCAAAGCGTGATGAACCATCAGCACGGAAAGTTGCGGTAAGCATGTATTTTTCTGCCAGTACATAGTTGACCCTTCCGAAGAAAGATACGAGGTAGCTCTCGGTAGCTGAACGAAGAGGGTTGCTGATATAGTGTGTGCCTGCAACGTTTGAAGAATAGGTGGAGTCATTCCTGGAAAAATATTGCCAGGAATAACCAGCCGTTGCATCTAGCCTGCTGTTTATCGAAGGAAGATCTTTTTTGTAATTCAGGTAAAAATCGAGAAGTTCATTCTTTAAATGCTGGTCATAAAAAGATTTGGTACCACCGCCGTTATCGGCATCAAAAGACCCTGCATAATAATCCGGCACATCTATATGGCCGGTACTTTTTGAAAAATCGCCTCCAAGGTTGAGGGTGGCTTTCAGGTCAGGAACAAAAGGAACTTTATACTCGAGCTGTACATTGCCAAGCAGTCTGTTGACGCCTGATCTGTCATCTCTCAGGTTAAGCTGTGCAACAGGGTTGCTTGTAGCTATTGTTACCGGCAATCCTCCGGGTGTTTGTTCCCAGGTCCAGTAGCCTCCGTATAAGTCCGATCCGGAATAAACCGGTTTTGTAGGGTCAAATGCCATTGCAGAACCAACAGCACCCCAGTTGGCAAACCGGTTGTTGATATGCATGAATTTGGAGTTGATTGTCACGGTAAGGCTGTTATCAAAAAATGAAGGATTTACGTTAAATGAGCCGGTTACCCTGTCAAGTCCTGATGTCTTGAGAAGACCACTCTGGTCAGTAAAACCTACGGAAGCACGGAAAGGAACTTTCTTGAAGCTCCCGGAGAGGCTCAGGTTATGATCGTTGGAAACTGCAGTCTGGTAAACCTTGTCCTGCCAGTTTGTGTCATCAAAAGTCAGAAGTTTGCCAGCGGTTGATGCTGCTCCATATCTATTTATGACAGCCTTGATGAACTCCTGAGTATTGAGAACATCGATCTGACCGGTCCTGGTTCCAAAAGAGATTGATCCGTCGTAGGTGATTTTCAGTGGTGCGTTCAGGAGCCCTTTCTTGGTGGTTATAAGGATAACCCCGTTGGAAGCCCTGGAGCCAAAGATGGCAGTTGCAGAGGCATCCTTGAGAACAGTAAACGATTCGATATCATTAGAGTTCAGAAGGTTAAGAGCATTTGGCATACCCGATACGCTTCTGTTATCTACCGGAACACCATCGATAACAATAAGCGGATCGTTGCTGGCCGACATTGAAGAGCCACCCCTTATCCTGATCGTTGATGCCGCCGAAGGATCACCACCGGCGCTAACTACGGTTACGCCCGGAACCTTTCCTGTAATAAGAGACTGGGGTGACGAAACTGATCCTTTGTTGAATTCGCGTTCGGAAACAGCGGAAACGGAACCTGTAACATCTTTTTTAGCTACAGTACCATAACCGATTACCACTACTTCATTAAGATTCAGGGCGCCAATAGCGAGCGAAACATTAAATGAAGTACGGTTGTTCACAGGGATCTCCTGTGTAGTGTAACCAACATAAGAAACTATCAGAGTGGCCGAAGTCGAAACTGTCAGAGCAAAATTCCCTGATCCGTCTGTCAGCGTCCCGTTTGAAGTTCCCTTTTCCTGGATGGTAACACCAATCAAAGCGGAACCATCTGCTGCATCCGTCACTTTACCTGTAATTCTGGTCCCCTGGGCATTAATAGCCCCGGCAAGAAGAATTCCAAGAAAAAGCAGGGAGAGCATCGATAAAAGTCGTTTTTTCATTGGATGTCTGGTTTAAGATTACAATAGTTAGAATTTTAAAAAATATATAATTTATTTCTCTGGGTTAAAGAAAAACAAATGTAAGAAGATAAAACAAATTACACACAATTGAATCCATTAATTTTCAAGCAATTAACATACCTTACCGCAAACGTTTGAAATGTTAATAAAATTCGGGAATTTCATGCTTCATCTTTGGTTTTATGCAGAAATTATGACAATTCAGTAAACGAAATTATTCCCGAAAGCGTCATTTTTCTTCATTCTAGGAAAATAAAATATTTTAAATTAACTTCGGGAATTAAGAGGTTAAACAGTACACTGTACCGCCATGCACAAAGCACAGGTAACAATTAAAGATATTGCCAGGGAACTTGGAATTTCTCCTTCAACGGTCTCAAAAGCATTAAAGGGTCATCCCGATATAAGTTCTGCTACAAAAATAGCAGTCAGGGAACTTGTTGAGCGGTGGAACTATAAACCCGACCCGATTGCCTTAAGCCTGAAGGGAGGTCAGAGCAAGACAATAGGTGTTATAGTTCCTGAAATTGTGCACTATTTCTTTTCAACCGTGATAAGCGGCATCGAAGATCTGGCTTACGACTCAGGATATCACGTCATGTTCTGCCAGTCAAATGAATCTTATGAAAGGGAGGTCAAGGCTGTCGAAACCCTCCTTTCAAGCAGGGTCGACGGAATTCTTGTATCTCTCTGCAAGACGACCAGCAATTTTGATCATTTTCGAAAGATCACTTCAGACGGGATACCACTGGTGTTTTTCGACAGGATATGCGATGAAATAGAAACTGACAGGGTTGTCGTTGACGACGAAGCAGGCGCTTTTGACGGTGTAAGCTATATGATTAAATCGGGTTGCCGCGAAATTATTCACCTCTCAGGTCCTCTGAATCTTTTAATTGCAAAAAACCGCATGGAAGGGTATGTGAGAGCCCTGAAAGAAAACAACATACGTGTGAAGAAGGAGAATATAGTAAAATGCGATACTGCAGAAGAAGCCCGGATGGTAGTTCCCGGTCTGTTTAGCAGGAAGAAGAAGCCGGACGGTATCTTTGCAGCAAACGACCTCACTGCTGCCGAAGCAATGAAAACTGTTAAGCATTTAGGCTATAAAGTTCCTGACAACGTATCTTTTGTCGGTTTTACAAGCGGTATGATCTCAGACCTCACCGATCCTGCCCTTACTTCGGTGGAGCAGCATGGCTATATTGTAGGCAAAGAGGCGGTCAGACTGCTGATAAACAGGATTGAGGCGAAAGAGGATTTCCCATTTGAAACAAAGATCATCAGAACGGAACTTGTTGTTAAAGGATCGACAAGAAAAGAGGGATGATTTTTTTACATTTGGGAGGTTAAAAAAATATTTATTTTTGAGCGATAAAAAAAATCACTAAAGCTAAAACCTGAAGATATGAACGTACCTGAAAATCTGTTTTATACAAAAGACCACGAATGGCTTAAAGTTGAAGGTGAATTTGGTATTGCAGGCGTAACCGACTTTGCCCAGGGAGAGCTCGGCGATGTTGTTTTCATCGAAATAGAAACAATGGGCGAGACTCTGAAAAAGGAAGAGGTTTTTGGAACTATTGAAGCTGTAAAAACAGTCTCCGATATGTTCATGCCTGTCGGCGGAGAGATACTCGAAGTAAACCCTGCACTTGAAGAATCACCTGATGTTGTAAACAAAGATCCATACGGCAAAGGCTGGATGATCAAAATAAAAATGTCTGATCCTGCTGAAATAAAAAGTCTCCTTTCAGCTGAAAGCTATAAAGCTCTCTTATAAGGTTTTCTTTACCTCAAACTCCTGGTAGCCTTCTACAATATCACCGATTTTAATATCGTTGAAGTTCTGGATATTGAGACCGCATTCGTAACCACCGACAACTTCCTTGACATCATCCTTGAAGCGCTTGAGAGAACCAAGCTCCCCGGTATATATTACTATGCCGTCGCGGATAATACGCACCCTGGTGTTGCGGGTGATCTTGCCTTCCTTGACATAACAGCCTGCAACAGTTCCTACTTTTGTGACTTTGAAAATATCGCGTATTTCGAGAGTGGCAACGATCTCCTCTTTGACCTCAGGAGAAAGCATTCCTTCCATAGCGGCTCTTATCTCTTCAATTGCATTGTAAATAATTGAATAAAGACGAATATCTATTTCCTCCTTCTCAGCAAGCTTTCGTGCGGCTAGTGAAGGACGTACCTGGAACCCTACAATAATAGCGTTCGACGCTGCAGCAAGAAGGATATCTGATTCAGAGATCTGTCCTACTGCCTTGTGGATAATGTTAAGCTGGATTTCCGGAGTCGACAGCTTGATAAGAGAATCGCTGAGGGCTTCGATGGAACCATCCACATCGCCCTTGACAATAATGTTCAGCTCCTGGAAATTGCCTATTGCAATTCTCCGCCCGATCTCTTCAAGAGTGATATGCTTCTGGGTGCGCAGTCCCTGTTCACGCTGCAGCTGAGTTCTCTTGTTGGCAATCTCCTTTGCTTCCTTGTCGCTCTCCATGATGTTGAACTTGTCTCCAGCCTGAGGGGCTCCGTTCAAACCCAGTACAAGAGCAGGGGTAGCAGGTCCAACCTCATCTATTTTCCCTCCCCTTTCATTATACATCGCCTTAATATGCCCGAAGCTTCCGCCTGCAAGCATAATATCACCGATCTTTAATGTTCCGGCTTTGACAAGCACTGTGGATGTAAATCCGCGTCCCTTGTCGAGTGCTGATTCTATAATTGTTCCGATAGCCGGCTTATCAGGATTTGCCTTCAGGTCGAGCATCTCAGCTTCGAGGAGCACCTTGTCGAGAAGTAAATCAATGTTGATGCCTGTCTTTGCCGAAATTTCCTGGGACTGGTATTTTCCTCCCCAGTCTTCAACAAGATAGTTCATTTGCGAGAGAGCCTCTTTTATCTTTTCGGGGTTGGCCGTTGGCTTATCAATCTTGTTAATTGCAAAAACGATCGGTACCCCTGCGGCTGAAGCATGGTTGATAGCTTCAATTGTCTGGGGCATCACTCCATCGTCGGCAGCTACAACAATTATAGCTATATCCGTTATCTGTGCTCCGCGGGCACGCATGGCTGTAAAAGCCTCATGGCCGGGAGTGTCGAGGAATGTTATCTGGCGGCCGTCATCGAGACGGACTGCATAAGCCCCTATGTGCTGGGTAATCCCTCCGGCTTCACCTGCAATTACGTTGGTTCGCCTTATATAGTCAAGCAATTTTGTTTTGCCATGATCGACATGTCCCATTACGGTTACAATAGGAGGTCTTGGCTTGAGATCTTCTGCTTCATCTTCCTCTTCTCTTACAGCTTCCTGGAGCTCAGCGCTCACAAATTCAACCTTAAAGCCGAATTCATCGGCCAGGAGAGCCATAGTTTCAGCATCAAGCCGCTGGTTAATGGAAACAAAAAGGCCGAGATTCATGCATGTCGAGATAATTTCGGTTACAGGGACATTCATCATTATTGCCAGCTCGTTGGCAGAAACGAATTCAGTAACCTTGAGGATATTCTTGTCCTGTTCGATCTTGTCCTCCACCTCACGGTGTTTCTGGCTGACGGCATCCCTCTTCTCGCGCCTGTATCTTGATCCTTTTGATTTTCCCTTGGTGGTAAGTCTCGCAAGAGTCTCTTTTATCTGTTTCTGGACCTCTTCTTCATCAACTTCAGCCCTGATGGGTCTCTTCTTGATAACCTTCTTGCCTATCTTATCCTTCTTGTCGGCCTGGTCAGGCTTTACAACAGAAACCTGATCTGCTTCCTTAGGGATCCTTTTTCTTCTTTTCTTTCTTCTGAAGTCGGAATCTCCGGTAACTTTCACAGGCTGGTATGGAGTACTCTTTTTCTTTTCTTCAACAGGAAGATCGATCCTGCCGACGACAGTCGGGCCAGATAATTTCTGTACGCCGGTCCTGAAAACCGTAACTTCTTCCGGCATATCCTCTATCTTTTCTTCTTCAGCCTCAATTTCACCAGGAAGCTCAATAGTCTCTTCAACCGGTTTCCCTGTTGCATTTACTATAACAGGAGCCTCTTCTTCAGCGGGGATCTCTTTCTCACTGACGGTCTTTTCATGTTTTTCTCCGCCGGTGGTCTCTTCCGGTTCGCTCTTTTTGTGAGAGACTTTTTCCTTTTTATCTGTTTTTTCAACAGCTGAAACCGGTTTTTCTTCTTCCGTTAATGCCTTTTTCTCTTCGGCCGGGGCACCTTTTTTTACGGTTTTTATTTCACTTTCCGGTGTTGTTGCAGCGCTCTTTGGCTTGTTTGTCTTTTCAAGGTCTATCTTACCGACAAGCTTTATATCGGGTTTTTTAATCTCGGTTTTAATATCAACACTTTTCTTTACACCTGATGAATCCTTAACCATTACTTCCGATTCACCCTCAGGCTCTTCGCCCAGTTCCTTTTCAGAAAAATCATCAATTGACAATGATTCTTTTTTCCTGTGAAGGTCCTTGAGAATAAGCTTTTCGGATTCTTTCTTTACACTGATATCCGTGCTGTATTCTTTCACGAGCAGGAGATATGCCTCGTGGGGAATTTTTGTGTTTGGGCTTGAATCAAGCTCGAACCCTTTCTTGTGAAGGAACTCCACAATAGTGGATATCCCAACATTGAATTCATGGGCTGCCTTGCTTAACCTCGTTGCCTTAATATCGTCTGTCATAGAAATATGTTGACTTTAAAATAACTTCAAAAAGTGACCAAAGTTCTGGTATATGCTATTCAAATTCTGATCTTATTATCCTTACGACCTCCTTGACAGTTTCCTCTTCAAGATCTGTTCTCTTGACCAGGTCGCTGATAGAAAGGTTAAGTACGCTTCTCGCGGTATCGCATCCTATAGCCTTTAGCTCGTCGATGATCCAGCTTTCGATCTCATCGCTGAATTCCTCGAGGTTGACATCTTCCTCATCCCCGCCGCCCGGCTCTCTGTAAACATCAATTTCATATCCCGTTAGCTGGCTTGCAAGCTTGATGTTAAGTCCGCCCTTACCGATTGCAAGTGAAACTTCAGTAGGCTTAAGATATATCTCGGCCCGCTTTGTATCTTCAATAAGTTTTATTGAGGTTATTTTTGCGGGGCTCAATGCTCTCTGAATGAAAAGCTGATTGTTTGAGGTAAAGTTAATAACGTCGATATTCTCATTGCGGAGCTCCCTTACAATTCCATGGATCCTTGAACCTTTCATGCCGACGCATGCGCCTACAGGATCGATTCTTTCGTCATAAGATTCAACTGCGACCTTGGCGCGTTCGCCCGGTACCCTGACGATTTTCTTAATGGTAATCAGGCCATCGAATATTTCAGGAACCTCAAGCTCGAAGAGTCTCTCAAGGAAGACGGGAGAAGTTCGGCTCAGGATTATGAACGGAGTGTTGTTTCTCATTTCAACCTTGATGACCACAGCCCTCAGCGAGTCGCCCTTGCGGAAATGATCGGAAGGTATCTGTTCGCTTTTTGGAAGGATGAGTTCATTACCGTCATCATCGAGCACCAGTATCTCTCTTTTCCATACCTGGTAAACTTCTCCGGTGACTATCTCGCCGATCCTGTCCTTGTATTTAATGTAGATGTTATTCTTTTCAAGGTCAAGGATCCTGGCTGTCAGGTTTTGTCTGAGTGAAAGAATTGCCCTCCTGCCGAAGTCGAGAAATTTAACTTCATCGGAAACCTCTTCTCCAACTTCATAATCATCATCAATCTTTTTTGCCTCTGAAAGCGGTATCTGTGTAATGGGATCCGTAAGTTCCGCATCGTCAACCACTGTCCTGTTTCTCCATATTTCGAAGTCGCCTTTATCGATATTGACGATAATATCAAAATTATCGGCCGAGCCGTATTTTTTTGCGAGCATCCCCCTGAAAACATCCTCAAGGACGCTCATCATTGTCGGGCGGTCAATATTCTTCAGTTCTTTGAATTCCGAAAAGGTGTCGATCAAATTAACATTTTCCATCTGGTGTAAACCTCTTATTATTACTAAATTGATAAAAATACTTTTGCCGATTTTACATGGTCAAAGTTGAATGAGATCTCCCTGATCTCTTTCGGTTTTCCCTTTACCCTGACTTCAGTTTCAAGCTCAAATCCACCGCCGGTGACATTTTTTAAAATGCCATCGGATTTTGCGTCATCAGTATCTATAACTTCAACTCTTTTTCCTTCGTTCTTATAGTACTGTTCAATTACGCCGAACGGCATGTCGAGGCCGGGGGAAGAGACCTCCAGCTCAAAATCCTCAACATCGCGGTCGAGGCTTTTCTCAAGATGACGATGAAGGGCAGCGCACTCGTCAATCTGTATTCCCTGCATGGTATCAACCAGCACGGTTATACGGTTCGAGCTGCTCACTTTTACGGCGACAAGGAAAACTCCTTTTCCGTTAATGAACTCAGTTACAAGCTTTTCTATTTTGCTTTTTTCAACCATTCCTTGAAAATGGATAATAAAATAGGGGACTCTGGTCCCCTTAGCTCAACTACCCCTCATTTCGAGGACAAAGATAATCAAGGTTTTGGAAATAGCAAAATTTGAAGGCAATATATTTGTGTACTTTAGCGCGCACTTTGTGTTCCTTTGTGGTTAATCAGCCCCCATCCCCCTGAAGGGGGCTTAAAAGATAAGAAAGTCCCCTTTAGGGGATTTAGGGGCAATATTAAGATGAAAACGGAAAATATTTATACAAGAGATGAGATCAGGCTGCTTTCCTGCTGCACTCTCTGCCCCCGTGAATGCGGGGTGAACAGGTTCGGGGGCGGTGATGGATATTGCGGCATGGATGCAGGCTTCAACATAGCTTCAATATGCATCCATAGGGGAGAAGAACCGGTAATAAGCGGGCCGGACGGCATCTGCAATATATTCTTTTCAGGCTGTAATCTGCACTGTATCTTCTGCCAGAATCATGAGATCAGCAGGCCGGGCCAGGAGTACGCTAAAACAGCAATGAGCCTGGATGACGTTCTTGACAGGGTGGAGGAGATACTGAAGACAGGCATCAGGGCAGTCGGATTTGTTTCACCATCACATGTGGTCCCCCAGGTGAAGGCGATAATAAGGGGACTGAATGAAAGAGGGCTAATGCCGATAACGATTTTTAATACAAACAGCTATGATAAGCCTGAGACGATCGAAAGCCTCGATGGAATGATAGACGTTTATCTGCCCGATTATAAATATGCCTCTACTTCAATTTCAAGGGAATACTCCGATGCGGAAGATTACCCTGAGGTTGCCCTGAAGTCAATTAAGAAAATGTACTACCAGAAAGGTTCTACTCTTCCCCTCGAGAAGGAGGGACGTGCAGAGAACGGAATGCTGATACGACACCTGGTTTTACCCGGGCAAGTTGAAGAGAGCAAAAAAGTACTTCGGAGCATTGCCGATGAGCTTTCTACAGGAGTGCACCTGTCTCTGATGTCGCAATATCATCCGACTCCATTCGTGAAGGATCATCTTATATTAAGCCGCAGACTTTACAAGGAAGAATATGAAATGGTGGCTGAGGCCATGGAAAACCTTGGATTCCGGAACGGATGGGTCCAGGATATGGACAGCTATAAGAATTACAAGCCTGACTTTAGTAAAGAAAATCCTTTTGAATGAATGGTATAATGGTACAAAGGTGCAGAGGCACAAAGGTACAAGGGTCAGAAAGAAAGAGGGGGAGATAGGAAGAGGCAAGGAGTGAAACGACAGGGCCGAGCGTTAAAAATTTGCCTGGCAGTCAAATTTAGCGAGGGAGCCAGATTTTTGAGAGGGCGAAGCGGAAGGGGGGTGAAGGAAAATTGATTATTTTTGAGATGAGATAGTTTAATTAATCAGAAAAAGATATGGATTTTCAGGATTGTATAACGTTTACGAACGAGCGCCCGATTTGCTATCTGGCGACATCTGTTGATGGTCAGCCAAAGGTACGGGCACTTGGAATGTGGTTTGCCGATGAGACGGGCTTCTATTTCCAGACAGGGGCTTATAAGGAGTTTCCTCATGAGCTTAAAAAGAATCCGAAAACGGAAGCCTGTTTTTACAAACAAGAAGGAATGACAGGTACAATGCTGAGGATCTCCGGCGAAATCGAATTCATTGAGGATGTTAGTCTTAAAGAAAAAGTTCTTCATGACAGACCGTTCCTGAAAAACTATGGACTGACTGTTGACAGCCCCGGTCTGATAATCTTCAGGATCGCCCATGGTACTGCCCATTTCTGGACAATGGATACAAACCTGAAGCCAAAGGAGATAATAAAATTTTAATACAAATCAGAAAATAAGAGTATTATGTGTTTTTCGGCAGGAGCAAGTTTTGCAGCCATAATAAACGTGGTAATCTATCGTATGGTAGCTGTTTCAAAAGATACTGGGAGTACGAAGCTTTCTATTTAATGGCTATACTTTTCTGAACCAGTTCAATACCTGTACTTTTACCGAGATTCCTGCTGTATTTCTTTTCCTTTGCATTATTCCAGTGTTCCATAACGCCGAGACTTGATATCCTGGCATTATTGCGCTGTGGGTCATATTTTGTTTTTGAGGGAGGATTATCAGCCAGTGCAGCTTCAATCAGGTACTGATCGCTGAATGCCATGTCGGGTGCATCGGGCCATTCACATCGCAGAAAATCAAGGCCGACTGCATCAATTGCTACCGGATCCTGTGATGCCAGCAGGCTGCATCCCCAGCTGCCATTGAATGGCTCCATCTTCCATTTAGGGCCGGGAGCTCCGTTAACCAGCTTCGATCCGTAAATGTCATCGATAAGGAACAGCATGGTTTTATCGCCAAGATCCTTGTGAGCAATAAAATCGACAAAAGTAAGGTACTGCGGATTTCCCTGCCGGTCGGGACTGAAATTATTATGCGCGTTTTTTCGCCAGTTATTATCAATGCTGGTGGCTCCGTAATAGTTTTTTGCGCATAAAGTGACACCTTGCCCTACATGTCCTTTCAGCAGGGCCATATTTATGAGGTAATCAGCTTCAACTGCACATGTGGCTAGCCCGGTGGCCAGCTTGCCATTGTCGACTGAATAAGGTATTGCATTATCGGTATAAGTCGACTTGACCCGCCCGTCGCCCCCGGTGTTATCAACAAAGATTACTCCGGGGAAAACAGCATGGCACTTATCGAAAATATTATCAGTAATAAAACGGCTGGCATCAAATACCGTAATCTTGTCCTGAAGTATCCCGGCCTCATTGACCAGGCTTTTCAGCAATGAAAGTACCAGCTGGGGCGTTGCATTTATCTCCGGCGAATTCTGATGGCTGTAAGTATTGTTGGTGTTTATCTTGATTGCAATTTTCTGGCCAGGCCGGTAATTTTGATTTTTTATATTGTGCCTGTTATTGGCATATTTGAAGATAGCCGTCCAGGCTTTCTTTTCAGTCTTTTCGCCTATCAGAGTTGTCAGTGATTCTTTTAGCATCTTATCGGATTCTGACTGTGAGGTTACATTTTCGTCCCACCACTTGCCGGTTATTCCATCCCATGAGGCAACGGACGGATCATGTACCCATACAACCCTCCCGGGGAAGATCCCTTTTGGTGTGCCCATAGGCTGATTTGGCAAGACAATCCAATCGGCATTGCTTTTAGCAGAAGCAGATCCTGTTTCCCTGCTTAGTAAAAACACTGAGCCTGCAAAAGCAATTAACATGAACAGAGATCCATACAGGTATTTTGAACGCATAAAATTCAGCTTTGCCTTTCTGAAGGCAGCTACAGATCCGGCAAGCGACAGAAACCAGATTACAAATCCCGACATAATCGGTGCTGCGACCCGCATACAAGGATATGTTGCTCTCTGTGGTTTAGGGATAACACGCACGAGGAACCAGATTGTTGAGGCAATACCGGTTAAAATAAATGTGATTTTAAGAAATGTGCTCTTTTTTATCCGGCTGATACGTTCGAGGATGAAGTTCAAAATGTTTTTCATGCTGTTGAATTTTTATTAATTGAATGGTAACTGCAAATGTAATGCTTGTAATAATAAAAAAATCCGGAACAAGCCGGATTCTTTTGAACATGATTGAAGGTGATGACCCCGGTCAAACTTTATTTCCTCCGGGAACCTTTATTTGATTTTGATTCTTTGGCTTTCACACCGCCTTTTCCTGAGGAGATTGATTTGCTCTCTCTGCTGCTCCTGTTGGCTGACGAGTTTACCTTCGGAGCCGACTGCCTGGATTGCCTTGCTGATTCTGACCTCTGAGTCTGTTGAGGTCTGGAAGCACTCCTCTGGGTTTGTTCGGTCCGGGTAGTGTTGCGCTGGGTTTGTTCCGGTCTGGAAACACTCCTCTGATTCTGTTCAGTCCTGTTAATGGTTCTGTCGGGAGTAGTAGTACGGCTGCGCGATACATTTCCATTCTGATCAGGGGTACGATTGTCGCGCGATCTGTTGGTGATGCCGTTTCCCTGCTGACGCTGATTGCGGGAATTGTCGCCTGCAGAGTTCATATCACGGTTATCCTGTCTCCTGTTATTCTGGCCTGGATTCATCTTTGTGTAAAGAGCTTCACCTTCCTTTCTCTGTTCCGGGTGTGAATAGGTGTCTTTGTACCGACCTTCATTTATTCTGACTCCCACCTCGGGTGAATGTTCACGCAGGCCTCTGTAATAAAAGGCATCATAACGCTGATAGCGGTTGTTGTCCCAGCGGCGGTAATGAGCATAATAGTCATTGTACCTGTTATATTGATATCCGTAATAATAATCCCAGTAGAAGGGGCGCCAGGGATGCCAGTAATCAGGGTAATTGCCCCAGTACCATGAAGAATGCCAGATCGAATAGTTGGGAAGATAGATGAACCTAACCAGCGGCCATGCAGCTATCTCGAGAGGACTAGTCCTCACAACATTATCGTTGACCTGGTTTGTTTGTCTTCCGGCATATCCGGGGTTTGGAGTCTCCCCATTATTATCATCATATATCGGTTCAATTATATAATTCTTGCCATATAAAGCCTCATCGCCTATAAGCTGAATCTGGACAGATCCGTTGTTGAATCGCTGAACCGTAAATACGGCAACATCCTGACTTTCTCTCTTGTTAAGCACTGCCCTCAGTACTATGGTGTGAACATTGCCGTCGACGTAATCAGATACGGTTATATAATCTATCATGTTATCGCCGTTAAGGTCGAGGTTGTTTATCCTGGAATTCTCGTCATTTAGGCTTCTCTCAAAGCCTTCAATGGTCTGTGATTCCTGGAACAGTTTCATAACTGCGTAAAGGTTAAGATTGTCTCCCGGCAGTCCGAGATATTCTGCAGGATTTTCCTGTGCCATAACCGTGGTCCCAAAAGCGATCATGACTGCGAGAATCGATGTGAAAATTAACTTTTTCATTGTCTGAGTTTATAAGAATTATCTGTTCAGAATACCATATAACAAATGCTGTACCAAAAATTAATGTCCTGCAAGTCTGGTCGATTCGCTCCGTCTTAAAATCACTTGCCATACGACAGCTAAAGCTTTAGGCAAGACCCTCACCATCTGCTGTTCATCTGCATGAAACTCCTGTCCAGGTCTTCCCGGGATGCTTTGATGTGCCCTTCGGTCATGCCATACCCGATCTCGAAAATATCTTTTTCAAGACCCTTCATCACCGCGGAAACAAATTCCCCGGGTTTCAGGTCGACTTTAAAATTGCCTCTTCCGGCTCTGCCTTCAGGGTTTAGATCCGTATCGACAGCCGGTGGGACCACTTCGAAGACTTTGATCCCGACTTTTGAGAGCTGAAGCCTGGTTGCCATCGAGAAAGCATGAACCCCTGCCTTAGTTGCACTGTAAACAGGCATCTTTGCTGCAGGAACAAACCCTAGCCCGGATGAAACATTGATGATTGCTGCTCCTTTCTTCCCGGCAAGAACAGGGGCGAAGAGCCCTGTAAGGATTATGGGGGCTTCGAGGTTTATCCTGATCTCATTCTCGCCGGCCATGAACCCGGAGATCCCTTTCGTGAAATCAATATCACGCTGGATTCCTGCATTATTAATAAGGATATTTAGCCTGCTGAAGCTAGCCTTTATCCATTCGATGAGGGATTTTCTGTCTGCCTCTTCAGCAACATTGCACACTTTTATATGAAGCTCAGGATGATTCCTTTTGGCTTCAGCCAGCTTCTCTTCCTTGCGTCCGCAAATGATCACTTCATTCCCGGCCTCAAGGAATGCTTCAGCGAATGCATAACCTATTCCTGTTGACCCGCCTGTAATTAAAATACTGTTTCCCGAAATATCCATTTTAACCTCCTTTTTTTATTTGGCCGGATATCCGACACTCTGTCCGAAAAGAGCTCTTTGTCCGGCATTCAGCTTTAATTTTGTCGCCAGCTCCGGTTTATTGCAGTTATGAAACCAGGCTGCAAGACCTTTTGAGGCGGCGAATAAATATACATTGCCCGCTATGAGACCCGTATCGACATAGTAATACGACTTTTGAATCTCAGGATCCAGAAGTCCAGGCTCCCGGTAACCTGACGTATTTTCAAGCTTATTCACATCGGCAACATATATCAGACGAACAGGAGCTTTGTCACCTGATCCGGCCTGACCTTTTCCGATAGCCAGCCTGCGATGGTCTCCGGCGATGACCGGTATCAGCTTATGCCGAAAGGCATCATAAAGATAAATTCCTTCCTTAAGGGCGACATAAACATCAATTTCCTGGGAATTGCTTGCGGAGGCCGCTGTTCTTCCGGGTATTCCGAAAGGACCTTTTTTACGGTTCACCCCGTATGCTGCCCAGAGCAGATCTGAAAGCGTTTGAACAGAGAGTTCTCTGTCGCTTATTTCCCTGATGCTCCTTCTTTTTTGCAAGACCTGCACTACTGATTTCCCGGTACCGGAACCGGGCTTCAGCAATCTGACCGGCTCCTGAAACTGCAGGGAAATCTTTCCTTTTGGCTGGGAAGTTTCGATAGCTTTTTTTTCAATTCTTTTTCTGATCATATCAACTTTAAGGTCTTTAATATTTGAGATTAAAAATACACAATTTACTGGTTTGACGACCTGCAAGACCTGCAAAACAAAAATAATTCTTACCTTTTCCCTGCATAAAAAACAACCCACTACATTGAAGACAACAGTCGTCAAACCGCTCACCCTGATGGAATTCCTTACGGAACAGTATCCTGATTCGCCGCGGACAAGGATAAAAAAGCTGCTGCAGAGCGGCACCATACGGATAAATGAAAGACCGGTTACACTGCATTCATATAAGCTGATACCCGGCGATGTCGTTGAAGTCAACAAACAGGCAGGTAACGCGGCAAGGGCCGGATTGCCTTTTCCTGTTTTATTTGAAGACAATGATATTATAGTTGTCGATAAGCCTGCCGGCAAACCAACGTCAAGCACCGATGGCAGCATCAGCATCCAGGAGATCCTATCCGAGTTTTTGAAGAGACAGAGCAAGGGGAAATACAAAGCATACGTTGTGCACCGTCTCGATAAAGAAGTGTCGGGTGTGCTTCTTTTTGCAAAGACGCATGAGGCTATGGAGACGATCAAGGAAAAGTGGGAGGAGACGGAAAAGCATTACTATGCGCTCGTCGAGGGGGTCCCGGTTAAGGCTGAGGATAAAATAGAGAGCTGGCTTCTTGAGGACAGGTCACAGAAGGTTCATTCAGTAAGCGAAACGCCCGAAGCAAAATTTTCAATCACAAATTACACCACAATAAAGCAGGTTAACAATAACACTCTTATTGATATCAAGACAGATACAGGAAGAAAAAACCAGATTAGGGTGCATCTTTCGGATATCGGATGCCCTATTGTTGGTGACAGGAAATACGGAGCTTCGGCTGAATTCAAGCGACGCATCAGGCTTCATGCATATTCTTTATCGTTTCCTCATCCGACTGACGGCCGGACCATAACCGTGAAGTCACCTATGCCTGATGGGTTCCTGACGCTGAAGCTCAAGGATGAGCATTATAAATAAGGTGCAAAGGCACAAAGGTCTTAAGGTTTTAAGGTGTCAGGGTTTTGAGGTATCAGGGTGGAAGATGCATCGGGTGTTTCTGCCGCGGCTCTTTTAATTTGAATAGGTATATTATTTACTTCTCTTCAGGAGTTACATTAATTTGATACATCTTCAATTAAGCTTTCCCGCAGGTCAAAAAGCTCCCATCGTTTTGAAAGCACTTCGGAACGCTTTTCTTTAAGGAGATTAATAAAATCCCTGACACCAAGCTGGTCGTTCCCATTTGCATGAATGAGGACAATACTTCCATTCTTTGGCCACTGGCCTTTTGCCAGCCAGGCATCACTGCCTACCGGAATCAGCCCGAAGCTCAGGATCTTGTTGTATATTTTACGATCTGAAACTAATCCCGGGAAGCGGAAAAAGACTGACGGAACGATATCTTTCTGAAGAAGCGCAATTTCCGTTCGGAGAACTTCAGAATCGATATCAGTCCCCGGAGCCATCATGAAATTTTCTTTAAGCGGAACATCTTTATATGTGTTATGATTATAAGAATGGTTAATCCATACAATGTCAAGCTTGCCGGCCCGCCCAAGGCTGTCAAGCCATCTCAGGTCGCCGGGATGCCTGTTGATCCATCGGCCGGTTATAGAGACTGCTATAGGTACGGGGTCCTCAACCAATCCGATTTCATTAATAAGATCGGTAAAAACAACCCGGTCCAGCGGACGCTGGGATGGACACAGGTCTATCGTAATGTCGATACCCTTTTGTGAAGGAAGGAACCGTTTGAAGCCTGCATCCTGCAATGTATCGCTATATTTTTCAGCCTGCTTCATAGCCATGAAATAGGGGGTGGAGGAATATCTTAACCGGATGGTTGTCCAGGTGGACGGATTAATATTAATGCTGTCTGCTGATAATATTTTCGTATCAAGCGACTTCGGTGATACAGTCAAATAGCAGGTATGTCCGTCTTTGGTGAACCTCCTCAAAATGATTAATTCATCTGAATCATTCCTGCGAACACCCCAGCCGGTGAATGGAATATAATTGCTTATAATCTGTCCGGAGATTGTGTTTGTGAACAGTATGACCAGAGGTAATATTCTTAAAAACTTCATTAACACCTCTTTTTTATCGAATCAAATTTAATTCTTTCCTCAATATTTTAATTTCATTTTATCATTCTCAGGCTATTTTCCCTCAATTACCATTTAGAAAAATCCGGATGTATCATCATTATAATGATTGTATAGCAGCACACTTGTCTCTAAAATCCTGTAAATAAATTTTTTATAAAAAAGGTTTTTGTAAATTTGATACATATCAATGATCAGATTTATGAAAAAGGAGATTAAACGTCGCGATTTTGTTGGAACCTGTTTAAAGGCAGGAGTTGCTTGCTGTGCTTTATCATACGGCGCAAATCTGTCAGCTTTTA
>Ga0209540_10001031_pt1 | contig 22404 bp, 23 predicted proteins | sample BarGraIncu01121A_FD_184501 | JGI IMG/M metagenome (GOLD analysis project Ga0209540, IMG submission 184501) | Arctic peat soil microbial communities from Barrow, Alaska - Barrow Graham LP Incubations 011-21A (SPAdes) (version 2) | ecosystem: Environmental > Terrestrial > Soil > Wetlands > Peat... | reverse complement strand
AGCTGTGTATATCGTTGAGTTATCAAAAGGCAAAAAAATCAATGCGGCAAAACGAGTGCCGGTTAAAGCTTCCGTTAATCCGAAAACCGGAGAGGTTAAATTCTACGTCGATCTAAAAGAAATCGAAAAGCTGCGGTAGGTTTGATTGCGGCAGTGAACGCTTCTCTACCGCATTCTTTACGAGATTCTTTAAGAAATTCTTTGCGAAATTCTTTACTGATTCAGCAGATCTATTACATAATTCGGCAGCGCAAACGAGCCGACGTGAAGCCTCGTGTTGTAGTACCGGGTCTTGATGCCGAGCGCATTCCATGCATCCGCATCGAGATCCGCAATCGGATCGAATTTTTTGGACGCAAATCCGAACAGCCAGTGGCCGGACGGATAGGTCGGAATGTGGGCCTGATAGACTTCGCAGACAGGAAAAAACGGAGCTATATGGCTGTGCGCACGCTGCATGGCTTTTGCATCATTATCATAATAAGGGCTCTCATGCTGGTTGACGAGGATGCCGTTGTCGTTTAGCGCCTTGTAGCAGTTGCCATAGAATTCTTTGGTAAAAAGGCCTTCGCCGGGGCCGAAAGGGTCGGTGGAATCGACAACAATCAGGTCGTATTCATTCTCACGGGTGCGGATGAACCGGAGTCCGTCCTCGAAGTGCAGGGTAACGCGCGGGTCGTCAAATTTAGAGGAAAGCATCGGAAGGTATTCACGGCTGACCGCCACAACGCGTTCGTCTATTTCTACGAGGTCGATATGGTCGATACCCTCATAACGGGTCAATTCACGAATCGCACCGCCATCACCGGCACCGATCACGAGGACCTTTTTGATGTTCGGATTTGTTGCCATCGGTACGTGAACGATCATGTCGTGATAGATGAACTCGTCTTTTTCCGTGACCATCATCAATCCGTCAAGCGTAAGGCACCGCCCGAATTCCTTGGATTCGAATACGTCGATACGCTGAAATTCACTCTGCTCGGAATGAAGTGTCTTATCTATTTTAATCGAAAAGCGGACGTTCTCCGTATGCTCTTCCGTAAACCACAATTCCATATCGGTTTCCTCCTGTTTTTCTTTTTGAGAGCGGCACGCATGAATCTGCGTAAGAGGCTGCGTGCGGGGCCGTGCGGGGGGGCTGCGTGCGAGGCTGCGCGCGATACCTGCGCGCGATACCTGCAGAGCTACTCGCTGACCACGCAGATTTCGTTGACTTCAATGTCTTCCGTACCGGTCATTGAGCTGCCCTTTGCTTTGGCATACACGATGTAATCGACGATTTCCTGTGTGATGATTTCGCCGGGGGCTACTATCGGAATCCCCGGCGGATAACACATGACCGATTCCCCGCAGATCCGGCCTACGCACGATAGAAGCGGAAGGGATGTTTTGGCAGCATAGAATGCTTTCTGCGGCGTCATTTCGACTTGCGGATGTATATATTCATGATCGAGAAGTCCTGCAGGATCTTTGGAATAGAGACGCTTGATTTCAGAAAGGGCACTCACGAGACGTTCAAGTTCCCTCTCGCGGTCGCCGACCGAAATAACGGCAAGGATATTGCCTAAGTCCCCGAACTCGATCTGGATGCCGTATTCATCGCGCAGAAGATCATATACCTCGACGCCCGTCAGGCCGATCGCCCTTGTGAATACTGAGAGCTTCGTCGTGTCGAAGTCAAATATCGTATCGCCGTTGATACGTTCTTTGGAAAATGCATAGTACCCGCCGATCTTATTGATTTCGTCACGTCCGTACTGTGCAAGCCGGATCACTTCGTCGAATATCTTCACGCCGTGCAGTGCAAGATTTCGCCTGGAAAGATCAAGCGACGACATAAGAAGATAGGATGCGCTGGTTGTCTGGGTCAGATTCAGGATCTGGCGGATATATCCTTCCCGTTCGCCGGGACCTGCCAGAAGAAAGGAACTCTGCGTGAGAGAGCCTCCCGTCTTATGCATGCTGACGGAAGCTAAGTCCGCACCGGCGGCCATTGCCGACACGGGCAGTTTGTCACTGAAATAAAAGTGTGTTCCGTGTGCCTCGTCGACCAGGACCTTCATACCGTGACTGTGAGCCAGATCTACGATCGCGCGGAGATTCGAGCACACACCGTAGTATGTCGGATTATTGACCATCACGGCTTTTGCCTTCGGGTGCGCAAGAATGGCCTGTTCAACATCGGCCAGCGCCATGCCCAGAGGAATGCCGAGCTCCCTGTCGACGCCCGGGTTCACATATACCGGTGCCGCCCCGCAGAGAACGAGCGCCGCAATGGCACTCCTGTGGACGTTTCTCGGCAGGATAATTTCGTCACCCGGATGGCAGACCGAAAGGATCATCGCCTGCACAGCGGCCGTCGTTCCGTTCACAATAAAAAAAGAATGAGCCGCACCAAACGCCCGCGCGGCCAGATCTTCCGCATCCCGTATAACCGATACGGGATGGCACAGATTGTCCAGGAGCTTCATGGAATTGACGTCAACCGACAGGCAGGCTTTCCCGAGGAACTCGGTGAGCTCCGGATTTCCGCGGCCCTGTTTATGACCGGGTACGTCAAAAGGAACCACCCGCATGGATTTGTATTGCTGTAAAGCCTCATAGATGGGCGCTCTTTCCTGTGGAAAAGGCCCTTCATCAGAAGAAAAAGCACTCATATATCTACTCCTTTTCCGGATCAGCCAGAAAGAACAATCAGTAGATGTTCATTCCGCTGAAGATCTCGATCATTTCGCGGCGCAGGCTGTTTGTAATCGACAGTCTCTGCTTCGGCGGCAACTCACGTACATCCTTGTTGAAAAGGTAATTCTGCAGTTCAAGCTCTTTGATGAGCATTTTGGTATGGAAAATGTTGGCCTGGTACACATTGACGTCAATCGCGTCATATTTCTCAAGCGTCTTGTCATCTATATAATCCTGAATCGATGTGATATCGTGGTCGATGAACAGTTTTTTACCGTTCACATCACGCGTAAAGCCGCGCACACGATAATCGATGGTCATAATATCGGAATCAAAACTACTGATAAGGTAGTCGAGCGTATTAAGAGGGGATATTTTCCCGCACGTTGATACGTCAATGTCCACGCGGAATGTCGCGATGGAGTTATCGGGGTGATATTCAGGATACGTATGCACCGTCAGGTGGCTCTTGTCGAGATGCCCTGCAATTGATTCTTTGGACACGAGACCGTTTCCCCTGCCCCTGTTGCACGAACTGTCGATTAACTCATCAGACATTTCCTCTTCCGTAACCAGAAGAGTAACGGATGCTCCCTGCGGATCATAATCCTGTTTGGAAATATTCAGCACATGTGCGTCGATCATGCCAGTAACTTCACACAAGATCTTTGTCAGACGTTCAGAATTATACTGCTCGTCTACGTATGCAATATAGTCTCTTTGTTCTCTCTCACTTTTTGCATAGCAAACATCGTAGATGTTGAAGCTAAGTGTTTTTGTGAGGTTGTTAAAGCCGTATAATGTCAGCTTTTTCTCCAACCCTAACATCACAACCTTTCCGTATTAATATTGAAAGCACACAGAGTGGATATTACGAGTAAAGTGCAGGATTGTCAATGATTTTGCTGTAAATCTTTCGCTGGAGTACAGGGCCGGCAAAATCATGCGCAAATCCTTCATTTCATGGTATATTACATATAGCACAATTGTTTGCTATCAAAAATTACATCCCCCAAGCGGATGACAGGGAGACAGCATATGCCGGGACTGGTTTTGGAAGGCGGCTCCCTCCGGGGAATCTTCAGCGCAGGTGTCATGGATGCTCTTCTTGATGAGGACATTATGTTTCCCTATTGCATAGGCGTGTCAGCAGGAATCAGCAACGGCATATCTTATCTGTCCCGGCAGCCCGGGCGCAACCTTGAGGTCCTGCTGAAATACAGGAATGATAATCGATATGTGAGCAAACGTAATTTCCTGCGCTGCAAAAGCTTTTTCGGGCTTGATTTTGTATTTGATGAAATCCCCAATCGCCTCGTACCCTTTGACTGGGATACTTTCCGTGCTTATGAGGGCACGGCCTATGCCGGTGTGACAAATGCCCATACCGGAGAAGCCGAATACCTGAACTGTCTGGAGATGGATCCGATGTGCACGATCCTCCGGGCTACCTGTGCCCTGCCTCTGGCGTTTCCCGCCATTAAGTGGAAAGGCAATGATTATTTCGACGGCGGCCTGTCCGATTCTATTCCGGTCCGCAAGTCTATAGCCGACGGCAACAAACGCAACTTGATCATACTCACCCAGCCTGCCGGTTTCCGCAAAGAGTATCCCAAAGAATATGATATGTTCATTCGCTTCTTCGGTAAAAAATATCCCAAACTCGTTAATGTACTCAAGACGCGGCACATCCATTACAATGAGACAGAAGATTACTGCGAACAGTTAATAAAAGAGGGAAATGCAGTCATTATCCGCCCTTCTTACAAACTCGACAGTATGGAGAAAGATCCCGACCGGATAAGGGCGAACTATCAGCACGGATTTGATCTTGCGAAGGAGCATATGCGCGAAATCAGGGAACTTTTCTGATAATGTCATCCATGGGCGGTTGTTGCAGCTGCTGCTATTTCAGCATATCAAAGACTTCCCCGATGACATGATCATTTGAGTCAATGATTGCAGAGATTTTTTCGCGGTCTGCCGCGGTTCCCAACTGCTTTTCCAGCGTCTGCTGTGTTTTTTCATAGATCTTTTTGATGTATTTGAGATACGGCTTTGCCTTGCCGGACATGTTCTGAAGATTGAACATATCGGCAATCTCAAAGGGAAGACGCAGATTCTCAGGACTGAGCTTCATTGCAGTCTCGTAGTCATCCCTTGCCTCATCGTAGTATTCACATCTCTTATAATATTCGGCGCGTTCGGGCAGATATTTATTGTCATCGAAGTGAATCTTGACCAGCTTGTTGAGAGCATGCAGGAATTCGGGACCAAACTCACCGTATTTATTAAATGCCGGCTGACTGGAATAGAAGTCAGCTACTATTTCATAAAGCGTCGAATCGCTGGTGTAAATATCAATAGCGCAGTCAAAATTCGTACGTGCCTGTTCCGAATCATTATCAAGGGCGGCATCTCGCGTCAATCTGCGATATTTGAAATAGTTTTCAAAATCAAAACCATATTCCCTTTTGACGAACGAATAATCCATCGGCCAACGCGGGCATGTTTCTGCCAGTAAAGCTCTAGCAAAATCTACATTTGTCTCGGTCAATTCTTTGATTCTGGAATTCCAACCATATTCTTCATCGAATACCATCCAGACTTCTGAGGGAAGGTTGCGGTGAAGTATCAGGAAGTCCTGGATTACCTGTTCAAGTTCTCCCTTATTCGTATTCCAGGAAGCGTTTTGCTGTATCAGGCTCTGCCAGTTAATAAGCTCCCTCCGGATGAAAAAATTATCGTAGACCTTTTGCATCTGTGCGAAAAATTCATTGCCCATTGCTGTCCGGGTACGGTTCGCGGCAATAACAGTCAAATCCGCACCATTATTTGCTGCATTGGTATCAAGTTCGGGAGCAGTTTTTGCAATATGCTTCTTCCAATAGCGGACAAATGCCATCTCAAGGAGCATCTCTTCTTTGTAGGATTCTGCAGTATCTTTGATTTTGGCACGTCTTACAGCCATTTCATATGCGATCGACAAGATCCTCGCATCCTGGGACTGGATATTTCCCCGCATTTTTGTGAAGGCACTCTTAATCGCACTTTCGTCTTTTGTTTTCTCGATATTGAGAATTTCCCACATGTTCATTCGCTTGTTTACCTTCCTTCGCATTCATTGATCAACTCAGCAAATACTCCACTGTATCCAAAACTTTTCAATAAATCAACCGAATCTTTGTTGGAAAAATCAAATACAGGACTCTCCTCTCCATATTCGTTTGTTTGGACAAGCATGTCAACATGTGAAAGTAAAAATAGATAATTATCATATAATTTTGATGTCTATTAGCGGCAATTACTTCCTGTGATCCGCCGGAAAAACTATCCCCGCGTCTTTTCTTGCGAGTACCGCATTTTTCGCATCCCGGAAGGAGCATACGGCAGACTAGCCCGGCACACTATCGTGAGGCAGACTAGCCCGGCACGCTTAGGACTGCTATAATTTGTAGTATCAATTGGCTGCGTTCTGTGACACGAGAAAGGAAGTTCGTATGAAAAAAATTAATTTTGCAATTCTGGGCGCCGGCAGCATATCCAATATGCTGGGCATAACGGTGCAAAAAATGGATACTGTCAATGCTTATGCGGTTGCATCCCGGGACCTGGGCCGTGCGCAAAGCATCGCACGTAAATACGGATTCGAAAAATCGTATGCATCTTATGAGGAGATGTTAAGCGATCCCGAAGTTGATCTCGTATATATTGCAACTCCTCACTCCCATCATGCCGAGCATGTAAGGTTATGCCTTGAAGCAGGCAAGCACGTCCTCTGCGAGAAAGCCTTTACCGTAACAGCAGCTGAGGCAAGAAGTATTACGGCCCTCGCCAAAGAGAAGAAGCTTCTACTTACGGAAGCGATATGGCCCCGCTACATGCCAATGGCCAAGACACTTCAGGATTTTGTTAAAAGCGAAAAAATCGGCAAAATCCACTCTCTCACCTGTAATCTCGGGTACCCCATTGCTCATATCGAGCGAATCCAGAACCCCGAACTGGCAGGAGGCGCTCTTCTGGATGTAGGTGTTTATACGCTGACGTTTGCATCCATCATAATGGGTGATGATATTATGGATATTACAACTACCGCCGTTATGAACGATCGCGGAGTTGATATGAAAAGCACGACGACACTGACATATTCGGACGGACGCATATCCTCCCTGTTCAGCAGTGCTCTCGGGCCGACAGACCGTATGGGTATCCTGTACGGGGAGACCGGCTACGCTATTGTCAACAATATCAACAATTTCGAATCCTTGAAGGTTTACAACGCCGATCATGTACTGGTGGAGCAGATAGACCGTCCCGAACAAATTACAGGATATGAGTACGAAGTTCAGGCGGCAGCAGATGCTATAAGCGCCGGCGAACTCGAGTGTGCTGATATGCCCCATGATGAGTCAATCTTTATCATGGAACTTATGGATAAGATCAGACACTGCTGGGGTATGTGGTATCCGGGCGAGAAAGATCAGATCTGATCATCCATTTCCCGTTCCATCCATTTCACCCATGCCGGTTTCGTAGTTAGTAAAGTCAGCAATATAGAATTCTCCATTAACAAGTTCGTAAAAGAAGTAGGTCGTGTAAATTCTTTTGCCATTTTGCATTTTGCAGCGGTTTAATCCATACGTATTTTCAAGATCTTTATCAGCAGTCAGAATTCCCAGCCAACTGTCACAATACAAATATGCCATAGACCCATTATCCAGCTGAAATTCCTGCAAAACATATCCCCCATTGACATCCTGAGTCATTCCGGCAAGCATTGTAGAGTAATCCGAGCGTGATAATTTGGCATTTGTTTCCTGAATGTTCTGTGAATACTTTTCAAAGTACTGGTCGTTTGTCAGTTTGTCTATAAGTTCATTTGTACATAGCGGCAGTACCGTCTTTTTCATTTGGATTACAGTCAGGGTGGTCTTATCACCTGAATACAGTGTGTTTTCAAATGTTTTAGCCGAAGACGTGATTTGTTCAATCTGATCCTTGCTTAATAATATATCCTGAACATATTCTGCCGACCTGTTTTCAATAATTGTTGACGGTCGTTCCACTTGCTCACCATTTGATGTGCCGGCATAAACCGATACATATGAACCTGCACTGATACGTTCTGTTATACCCACAACCTGCATTTCCGCTTTCTTATCTGCAGGAATTTTTATATACATCCAGGCATCAATCATCGTCTCACCTTTATAGTATTGTGGGTTGTATTCAAAAAAATAATCCCCGTTATCAGCCGATGAAGCAATATATAACGGAAATTGCAGCCAGACACGATAGACTGTATCTCCTCCATGTGTTAAAAATTTTGTCACGAAATTGTCTCGGAGTATGGTTGCAGAATCTATATTTGTTGTTAGTTTGTATTTCGTCATTTCGGATCGAATACTTACTTGCGTATCAAGCGTTGTATTTATTAATTGGGCAATATCCGGACTGAAAAGAGTCTCTCTTTGCGTTTGATTCTCCTTTTCATCGACATTTGTATAGTTCATTATGTACAGGTTATTCACAACTTGATCAATAAATGTACGGAGTGTATTTGTTTCAGAATTGCTCAAAATTAAGTATTGGGGATCTGATGCAAGTATATTACTTTCAAGCTTTGAATCGGGACGGGAAGAGGAAAAAATTGAATATCCATCAACGATGATGTTTTCGCCGTAGGTTTCATCATAAAGAGTTCCAGAAAACTCGCTCGTTGCAGCCTCTGTCTGATTGAGAGATGTTGTATTCGTTTGATCGGGCGACAATTCACTCATCTGGCTTGAGGCGGAAGTGTTCGTTTGATTGGGTGATAATTCATTCGCCTGACCGGAGACAGAAGTACTCGTTTGGTTTTGCTGATACAGCGCAGTAGAATCATCCATTTGACAGGCTCTAAATGACAGTAAAGCGACACAAAGACACGCGAGTAGAATATGTTTCATGTAATCCTCTTTTCTTATAATCGAAAAATTCGATTCCTGTACTGTTGACTCATTCTGCGTTTCTAGATTAGAGTCTTCCGCTTCGTTTAGCTCGTTTCCATCCCAAAACAAAAACAATCACACACAGAACAAGGTAAAACGAATAATCATAATATACAGCTGCCGATGTTGTTTTTGCATCCGAGATGCTGTATGAGTACCAGGGAAGAAACGAAACCCGATAACCTGACAGAGCATAGAATATTCGTCCCGAATGATAGAGTACCGCCGGGACAATCAGACCCATATAACGATTTTGTGCAAGCAACGAAACTCCTGCAGCCAATAGTGCCTGCAATGCACCAAAAATTGTGACAAGTACGACATAAAACACACAATACAGCAGCATGGAGTACGCATAGATGTTGCCAAATGCCATAGAAGCAAGTCCGTGTTCAATCATGGGAGAATTAGATGGATCCAAAAATATCAGGATCCCCCAATAAAGGGTCATGGAAACCAGAAACACGGCTCCTCCAGATATTGATATGGACACGATACGCTGAAGCAAGTATTTTGAAAACTTCATCCGAACAAGAATGGATCGGATGTATCCGCTTTCCATGTCATCCCAAATACAGGTTCCATAGGTCAGCACCGGCAAAACCGGAGCAATAACCGACAGCATGCCTCCGCCTACAATAACAGCACTAAAGATAAACAGATTTAGGGTTCCCTGGTGAATATATTGATCTAAAATCGCCTTCTTTAAATCTACAAGATTTAAAGCCATGCAAATCATGCTAACAACAATAACCGCCCAAAAAATCGGAGACGTAAAAATTCTTTTTAGGTCACTTCGCAGAATTCCAGTCTGTTTCATTTTATGATTTCCTCTTTCTGAATCGTGTTTACGAATTACATCAAGTTAATTACACCGTTTTTAATCGAATAGACCGAGCCACATAACGTACAAATATCCTGAGCATCATGACTTGTCATCAAGACAGTAACTTTCTCTTTCTGATTCAGTTCAACTAGAATTTTCCTCAGTCGTGCGATGCTTTCTTCGTCAAGATTATTCATAGGCTCGTCCAATACAAGTAACCTCGGTTTTTCCATGAGCGCCTGCGCAATCCCCAGTTTCTGCTTCATCCCCAATGAATATTTCGCAAAAGATCTTTTCAAATCCGGATCCAGACCCACAAGCCGCATAGTCTCTTTGATCTCTTCCCTACCAATTTTCTTCTGAATACCAGCAAGTATTTCCAGATTCTTCAGGCCGCTCATATGAGGAAGAAATCCCGGTCGTTCAATCAGAAATCCCGCATCTTCGGGAAAATTACCATGTTTTCCAACATCTTTTTCCCATACGCGGACATTTCCCTCCGTAATACGGATTAATCCGGAAATCGCTTTAAAAAGCATGCTTTTCCCTGAACCGTTCTGTCCGACAATGCCAACAATCTGTCCGACAGGGATAGCCAAATTGATTTTATTAAGAAGTACTTCCTGTCCTATTCTTTTTGTAACATTTTCTAATTCAATTGCATTTTGCATATTCAAGTCCTCCCTCAATGGTCAAATCTCATCAGCCAATCTGTCTTCTTACAATAGATCCATCCTGCAAGTCCTAGAAGTAAAAGATATATTATTGCGCACGTTAATCCGATTACAAAGCCTCCATTTTGATTCAATCTTCCAAAGAACATCGTTCCTCCGATAGGCAATAAAAAGATCTCGGGGAAAAACATAGAGATCGCCGCAAAAAGAAGCGTTGTAATTAACGATACATTTGCCTTTGCAGATATCAGCCATGTTTCAAATTGAACAAGAAGCAAGATCAGCAGCCGCAAAAAGAAGAGTCCAAAAACACATAGGATGTTCGAAATGCCTTCCAATGGCATTTTAGAACCGACATATTCTGTCAAAGGAATACAGAATATGGGATTAATGATTCCAACCCTGTAAAGAATTTCCTGAACAAATAAACCGCCAAATCCGGATGCAATGAGCCCAACGATTGAAAAAGAAGCACAAAATACGCCCATTCCGGCAAGAAGTGAAACATACCAGACGGAGACACTCTTGCATCTCGGCAGAATCAACTGACAACGAAAACATAGCTCATTGTTCAGATATTTCCCCCATATAAGCAGCGCAATCAGAATAGGCAGCATCTGCAGAGAAAGTGAAAGGGAATCTATTATTCGGGGGATTGTCCCACCCAGCGAAAACAGAATTGCAGACGATGGCGTAAGCTTAAATGTTAGATTAGCAAATGAAGAAAAGAGAATGGATACACCAAAAAGGATGAATCCTCCCACTCGTAGGGAAGAAGCATTGTGACCCTTCAATAAGGCTCGGAATATCCATATGTTATTGCTTTTTTTGCTGTTTGAATCTGTCATTACCGATCATCCTCCAACATCGCAAAGTCTTTCTTGCTCGATACCACATATGCCCACAGAACAGTTAGACCTATCAATCCCCCCCAATATAGTAAAGATGTCCCGATCGGTACTCTGCTCTGCACTAACCCTGTAATTAACGAAATCTTTCCGGAAAGAACCGTGTGATCAAACGGCATGATCGTATAAGAAGCAAGCGATGGAAAAAAGTCGTCAAATTTACGTTCAATGAGTCCGAGCAGCAACGGGACCACAAATCCCAGCTGTCGCTTCTTTTGTGTAAGATTTATACAGAAAACGACCATGGAAATAAACAGAAACCTTAAAAACAGAAGAAGTGAAAAAACACTTACGGACTTGAATGGAGACCAATTCCAAACGAACACGTCCGGGAAGGTATTCTTCATCAAACTCAAATTATTCCAATGATTACTCATCAGTAATTTCGGATCTAGAAACAAGATACTTGAAAAATAACAAGAAATCAAAGAAATGAAAACAATATAACCTGAAAATATCGACAGATAGAGAATGTGCGCTGCCAGCCAGTTCTTTCGATTACCAGCGCGAGTCAGCAGGCTGCGACTCCATGCGTCTTTATTCTGATAGGCATCGGAAGTCAAAAAAATCAGAAATATGGAATATACAAAGATGAGGTTTAGCCATAATGACATCGATAACAAGTACATTTGCGCGAAAGACATTCCCAGTTTTGGCACCACTTGCAGGGTTTCCATGGTCGATATCATACACTGAAAAAATATCAGGATCGTTGCCGTTATCCATCCAATAATCGATTTCTGATCAATTTTTGCTGAGAGAATGCGGAAAGTCGACATGTTTCACCTTCATTTTTTGCTATATTTAATACAAATCAGCGATGAATATATATGAATTCATGCTCGACAAATCATATTCCAATCAAAGGCAACTGTCAATAAGTGATTTGTCCACCGCAGATAACCTGCACAATCGAGAGATTCTTATCAAGAAGAAGCAGGTCGGCTCTTTTGCCGGCGGTTATGCTTCCTATGTCTTGATCAAGACCGGCACTTTCGGCCGGATTGAAGGAGGCTGCCCTGACGGCACTCTCAAGAGGAATTCCAAATTCGACTGCGCGCTTCATGCAGGTATACAGGTCTGTTGCCGAGCCTGCAAGCGTCCCGTCGTGAAGGGACACTTTTCCCGCTGCAACGTTAACGGCCTGTCCGCCGAGTTCATACGTTCCGTCAGGCAGACCGCAGGCCATCATCGCATCACTTATCAGAATGACTTTATCGTCACCGAACCACTTGAATACCGAGCGGATTACAGCAGGGTGCAGATGGATACCGTCGCAGATTAATTCGACATCGGCCCCTGCATCACTCGCGGCGCCGACTACGCCCGGATCCCTGTGAGAGAACGGCGGCATGGCATTAAAAAGATGTGTGACATGGGCTGCGCCGCTGCCGAATGCCTCCATTGCGGTCTGATAGTCAGCTGTCGTATGGGCGATCGACACAGTTGCATGGCGGGAAGCATGGCGAATAAATTCCATGGCGTGAGGAAGTTCGGGCGCTATGTCAACAAGCCGGATCGTACCTCCCGACACGGTGTTCAGCCGGTCATACATATCGATATCCGGTCCAATAATATATTTCTCAGATTGGGCACCTTTCTTCGCTTTGGAAAAGAAGGGTCCTTCCATATGTATACCGCGAAGCTGGGCTCCTCCCGGAATGCCGGACTGCACCATCTTTTTGGCGACTTCAAATACTTTTCGAAGGCGGTCTTCATCATAGGCCATCGATGCCGCCACAAAGGAAGTCACTCCCTGCTTAATCAGGTACTTAGCCATACCAGTGACCGATTCTTCCCTTGCATCGCAGAAATCGTACCCGGCACATCCATGAATGTGGATATCCACAAGACCCGGAAGAATGTATAAATCTTTTGCATCAAAAATGCCTTCATCCTGCGCAGTGCCGCCATCCTGCGTGAGGCCTCCGGTAGTAATGCCGCCGGCCGGCATAATGCTCTCAATATTTTCTCCTGCGATCCGGATATCCGCCTGTGTGAATTGCCAGGCGTCAGTCAGGACAGTCCCGTTCTTAATCAGCATGTGCGCAATCCCCTTCCTGATTCTTATAAGAAAAGCATATTGATGGTCATCCTATAATGGAATTGCCATAAATCGCATAAAAAATAAAAAGAGTGTGCGGTTTCTGCTGCGCCTGTAAGTCCTTAAAAAGATCCCGGTGTGCTTCGAAATCACCTTTTCTGAATTTCACAAGTCCATCAATGAGTTTCTGCACAATCAAATCCCCCTTGAAAACCATGCATCACTAGAAATATTTTGCACCTTTGAAAAGCTATGCATCACTAGAACAACAGTCGTATCGCTGCTGCGGCCGTCATGATAACAATAGCATACCGGAATGTCTTTTCGTTCATAACTTTGACGATTCGAATACCGATGACAGTTCCCAGATACAGCACCGGTAAGGCAAGAAGTGCCAGGCCGATCGTCCCGAGCGATATGTTGTGCCATGCAAATATCTGAATCGGAAGCTTGATCAAGTTGATTGCGAAAAAGAACCAGGCCGTCGTCCCGAGATAGTATTTCTTCTCAAATCCCATCGCCAGCAAATAGATTGCAAATATAGGGCCTGCCGCATTGCCGATCATCGTAGTAAATCCGCACAGTACGCCGATAGCAATAACAAACCATATGGAATGCGGAACATTTGCTTCTTTCCCGTCTTTTCTTTGACGTCCGAGAAAAAGCATCGCTGCGATACACACGAGTATAATTGAAGCGATCACAATCTTAAATATACGGGCATCGATCACATTACCCAAAAACGCACCGATAATAATTCCCGCAACGGAAGACGGCAGCAGCTGAAGGATCTCCTTCCTGTTGACAAATTCCCTGTAGGCTTTAACTGCGAATAAATCGCCGAGAATAAACAGGATAAGCATGATCCCCGTTGATTCCTTGGCTCCGAATTCCGTAGCCAGCAACGGAATCGCCAGAAGCACCGAAGCGCTGATCCCCGTTTTCCCGATTCCAATCAGAAGTGCCGCAATCAGAATGATAACGCCCTGCCATACCGTAATATTAAGCAGTGCGAGTAATTCAGTCATAATTTCTCCATTCCCGTTCAATCCACGAACCCTTAATAGGTTATTTTTTGAAATATTTAAGAGCATTCACCAAAATAGCCAAAATCACACAAAGTACTACAATAAGTAACATCGATATGAATGTTATTAAATCCCAAATCATCTAATCGGGCTTGAATTCTTTCCCTGGTAAAAGCACTTTGATCAATGATCAAAGCATTATGATTGAAATTCATAGTTCACTTTTCTCCAATCTGATCTGCGCAAAGGAACGGGCTGCTTTCGGCAATTTGGAAATATTCATGATATATTCGATTTCGTTACTTATGGATAGGTCCTTTGCAGCTTCCTTAATTCTAAACGACATTATTGCTTTCTTTCTTATAAGTGTGTCAAAAGTCCGCTCAAGTTCCTGTACAGAAAATGCATAGTTCATCCGAGTAACCGCATAATAGAGATCTATAAATGCTTTCTCCTTTACGGCTATTCCTTGTTTTGCTAATTCGAAATTTTTCCCTTGCAATAGGATGACATCAAAATTGTTGGAGAATATTCGATCAAACTTACTGCTGTAATCTTTTTGTGTCATCACGGTCAATTGATTGCTAATCAGTTCTTCTTGTAGTTCCAGGAGCCCTGCCTTTTCTGTGACTGCAATCACTGGAAAGTTCTCAGGAAGATGCAGAAGATCCTCAGCAAGACCATCCAATCCGGAAATATAGTATTCATATCCAAAGTTTTGGAGGATGCCATAAACTTTTTTTGCTCGATTTGAGAGGTAGTCATATTCCGAGGAAGAAACTTCTTCCCTGTCTGCCTTTTTAAGTGAATATGTCCCTTGAGCCTGTCTCGTTAAAAGATCTCTCTGTATCAACTTAAAGATTTTCCAATTGACCGTCTTAGGGTTGGTCTGGGGAAATAACTGTCGAATATCAGCTACAGTAAACTCAGGTGAATCCGCAAAGCGTTTCTTAATTAACGCAAAATCCTGTAATAGAACAGTACTGGGTTTCTTATCCATATTCAGTCCTCCTTTCGATTAGCAGATTATTGAGAGCAAATTATAAATTTGCAATTCTTTATTTGCGATTAGTATAGCAAATTTTCATCAGCAAATCAATAATTTGCGCAAATTTTTCTACAACTAGAATGACGTGCATATGCCAAAAAACGTCAATGTCTTTATTTTTCGTATGTGGCTGCCCTTATACGCAAGAAAAAGACCGATAAAAAGTTGACGGAATATTGATGGAATTTCAATCAAATACATACACATACAGGCAGTTCCATACGAATTGTAAAAGACTAAAAAGCACTGCTATTACTATATCTATTGCATGTATATCAATTAGAATATCATATTAATCACATTTGTAATCAGCAGGTCAACGGTTCGAATCCGTTAATCGGCTCCATTCTTAAAAGGCCTGTGGTCTTACAGCCACAGGCCTTTCAGTTTTACGAATTGACTATATTTCTTGATTCCATCTTGAAAATCTTAAAATGAGTACCGGATAGCGACCGAAGTTTGAGGTCACCGTAAAAAGCAACCAAGAACGAAAATATGACTAATGGCAGGCGAATCAGCCGGACCGAATATATAGACACCCTCAAGTCAGATACAAATATCTATAACTCTCACTTCCCGCACGCAGCATGCACAATCGTCACCATATAGGAATTAGTATCCGGTTTTTTGACGGTCATGACAAGTCCCTGTTTCGGCAGATCCATCTCAAGCCACGGCGGTACGTGGTCGCAGAGCATAACAAGTTCTACAAAAGGTGTGTCCGTTAGAAAAGGACGAAGGATTTTTTTGGTGGAAAGCAGCGGATTGCACTGCTGTGCCTCCTTCAGGCTGATAAAATAATGACCCGGAAGGGCACTTGGCTGAGGACTTGTCGGTGTTTTCGGCGAATCGCTGTCCTCAGGCCTGCTGCCGGACTTTGACCTTTCAACGATCTTCACATCCTCGTCAGCGTCAAGTTCTTTGAATAGCTCATCCAGAAATTCATCGCTGATTCCCTGTGATTCGCACAGCAGGAAGCCTACACGGTTAAGCGCAGAATAAGAAGTGCCGGATATCTCTGACCCCAGAAGGACTTTTAAGTCACCTAGTTCATCAGCGATTGCTTCGCCAAGAAGCCGAAGATCATGCGGTGTGTCTTTTGCGAACGGTACGCAGGAAAATCTTACTGTTTCCTGCCATTCTTTATCTTCTCTTACATATATAGTAACAGCTTCTGCCAGAGGCAGTGTCGTCGGTGCGCCTTCTGCATCCGACAGTACGGCAATTTTCTTCTCCATATGGGATTCCTCCTGCTTCTAATTTCTGCGGCCGGGACATATCCGGGGCATCTCCGGCACCCGATTCTTAACCGCAGCCAAGGTCTTAACCTTCGCCCGGATCTTAACCATCACCCGGCTCTTAGCCTTCGCCCGGATCTTAGCCGCAGCCCGATTCGCAGGTGCTGCAGTCACCGCATAGGCTCATCAGCGGCATGGTGCTCACGCCCTCCTCAACGAAGGAGATCACGGTTCCGTCAGGTGCAAACCGCAGGGAATTGCTGTCTCCGTGAAGTCCGGGAGCGTCCTTATCGTAGGCGAAATGGATTTCGCCGTCACCGGGCATACGTGTGGGGTGCGCGGGTTCTATGCTCTGCACCGACCCGTCTTCATAGAAGGATACGCCTGTGCGCGCGCGAACAGGTCCGATTGGTGTAATAATGTCGAATTCATCGCCCGGCCAGAAGGTAATGCTCCTCAGATTGCCCGACATGTAGAAGCGGAATATCATGATCGGAGCGGTAAGACTCTGATCCCCCCAGCTAACAGTACGGGTTGATGCGAGGGTCTTCTCATCTTGTTCGGTCCAGTATCCTGTGATACGCCCATTACATGGGAACACCCTGTGGATCGCTCCATTTTCATAGAAAGTAACATGTTCAGCAGGTATAATCCCCTGCGATGTCAAAACAGGGGTCTGATCATGCAGTGCGATACTTCTGATCGATCCCGATGGATACAGGGAAAGGGATTTGTTGTATTTGCGGCGGACACCGTCATCCGTCCAGCGCGGAATCCACTCACCGGCAGGAGTCCGGACTGTTACCGGACCATCAAGAATGCAGGACTTAAGCGAACCGTCAGGAAATGCCTCGAATGTCTTGACATCCGGAATCTCGCCGACTCCGGTGCAGAAAGTTCTTGTGTCATTTTTTGTATTCATATTGGTCTCCTTTTTCTAAGGTCTATCTGCACAGCAGGTGCAGGGATGCGGGGGGTATGTGAAGATAGATTGTCTGTCCGTTCTGATACGGTTTCGTGTTATACATCTTATCGAAGAGCCATAGAATCCGGGCATCTTCCGGAACGTCTGCGCCGGAAAGCCGGCATATGATTGTATTGTCAAATCGGGTCTCACTCTGATAATCCACATGGGCCTCGAACATATTGGGACTCCCGGCTGCTTCGTCAGGCTGAATTTCCCGAAGGTGACGAGCGCGGATACCTATATACCGCAGGTCATCAGGAACAGGCTTTTCCGATTGCAGTCTGATACCCCAATCCTCTGCAAAAAGAGTGTATTCACCTGTTTTTCGAGCAGGAGAAAGGTTCTTGCAGCCGCTGATTCTGGCAGAGGCAAGGGTTTGCGGTTCAAGAAGCAGATGTTCCCTGCGCCCCTGATCTTCTATTTTCCCTTCGTGTATCACGGCGATCTGCGGACATATCCGGTATACTTCATCCATATCATGAGATACATAAAGTGTGGTGTAAGGGAATGCGTCAAGGACACGCATCAGTTCATTTTCCAGAGACAGCCTGATGTGTTTATCAAGTGCTGAGAACGGTTCATCCAACATAAGAATCTCTGGTGACCCCGCAAGCATCCGGGCCAGTGCGACTCTTTGCTTCTGCCCGCCGGAAAGCTGACCGGGATATCTTTTGCGGAAGTCCTCAAGCCCGAACATTACAATCTTTTCGTCCGCCTCCCGGGTGCGTTCCTTTTTGCTTCGACTTCTAAGGGCAAAGTGAATGTTCTCTTCTACGGTCATGTGAGGAAACAGCGAAAAATGCTGGAAAGAATATCCGACGTTTCGCCTGCGGATCGGGATGTTGATTTTTTTCTTAGAATCGAAAATCGTCTGTCCGTTAAGTACGATAACCCCCGAGTCAGGCTTGATAATGCCGCTGATACATTGAAGCGTCATGCTTTTACCACATCCGGAAGCACCAAGAAGACCTGTTATGCCGTTTCCGGCATCAATCTGGATATCGAGCGTAAAGCCGTCGTATTTTTTGCTGATGTCAACAAAGAGACTCATACTCCATCATCTCCCTTCCGGAAGTGCGATTTGCGCATTGTCAGGAAATTCATAAGAAATACGGCCGCAAAAGCAATAATAACAATAATAATCACCCACAGAAGCGCCTGCTCTGTATGTCCTGCTTCAACTTGTGCAAATACGGCAATCGGCATGGTCTGTGTTCTTCCCGGAATGTTTCCCGCGAGCATCAGTGTTGCACCGAATTCACCAAGAGCGCGTGCAAAGGCAAGAATTGTTCCGGCAGCAACCCCCGGCCACGCCAGCGGCATGTATACTTTCCAGAAAATAGTCCATTCCCCGTGCCCCAGCGTCCGGGCAGCCGAGATCAGATTGTTATCCACCTGTTCGAAGGCCCCCCGTGCCGTGCGGTACATCATGGGAAATGCTACAACCCCAGCAGCCAGCACGGTCGCGGAGAATGAAAATACAATACGGTGTCCGATTGATGTGAGAAACTGACCGACCGGACTTTGCGCTCCTAAAAGTAAAAGCAGCCCAAATCCCACAACTGTCGGAGGAAGTACCATGGGAAGTGTAAATACACCGTCTATAACCCCGCTTATTCTGCGAGGCAGGCGGAGACTCCATCTTGCCGCTGCAACACCTGCAAAGAACACAAAAAACGTTGCCAGAACCGATGCCTTCATTGATATAAAAAAAGGGGAAAAATCAACGGCCGCAATGCCGGCTGATGTCAGATCCATATCCATTCTTCCCCCTTTCTTTGTGCTTCAGACGAACGACATGATCAGGCGACCGGCGATAATCAGCCGGCCATTATAAATCCATACGATTCAAATACGGCAGCCGCTTCCGGTGTGGAGAGGAAGTCCAGGAAAATCTGAGCCGCCGCCTGATTCTCTGAAGCTTTAACTATGCCCGCCGGATAGATGACTGCTGTATGCGATCCGGCCGGTGCCGTCGCGGCAATAGTAACTTTGTCGGAAGAATAGGCATCCGTCACAAAAATAACACCTGCATCGACTTCGCCATTCTCTATATAGGTAAGTATCTGCCGCACATCTTTTCCATATACAATTTTGGGCGAGACATCATCTGTAATTCCCAATGATTCGAAAACCTGCGCAGCATATTGTCCCGCCGGAACGCTGTCAGGATCTCCAAGTGCCAGAGTAATAACCTTATCCGTCGCTGCATCTTCAAATGATGTGATTCCTGCTTCCGATCCGGCCGGAATTACCAGCGCCACCTCGTTCTCAAGAAGATCCACAAGCGTGTCATCGACCATGAATCCGCCGTCTGTGAGCGCCTTCATTTGTTTGACGCCTGCAGAGATGAACAAATCCGCCGGCGCCCCGTTCTCAATCTGTTCCTGCAGCGCCCCGGAAGCACCAAAATTAAAAGTCAGTGTAACCTGCGGCTGTTCTTTGGCAAAAAGGTCTGTAAGAGATCCGCAGACTCCGGTCAGGCTTGCTGCCGCGGAAATGATAAGCTCCGTATCAGGCAGTACCGGTTCATTGGGAATCGGACTCGGTGTTGCTGTCGGCTCCGTAACAGCCGCAGCCGTTGTCTCAGACGATACGGCAGTGTCCGCGGCGGTGCTGGCCGCCGTTGTGCTGATTGCTGCGGCGCTGGACTCCGCGCTTGTCGCCGCCGTCGCTTTTACATCCGCACAGCCGGATAAGAGCGTTGCAAAAAGAAGGAAGGTCAGTAGTCCCGTCATGAAAGATTTTGCTTTTTTCATGCATTTCATTTCTGTTCACCTCTGATGTCTTTCTCAAATGTCTTTTGTAATGCAGTAAAGTCAATATATTGAGCCAGTCAGCAAGGGACGTAATTGTTCCTCTGCTGCCGTTGCTTTCTTTCTTGATACTCCCGTGTCGTATATATCTTCAGCAGCCAGAAGGAACCGGCTGAGCCCGCAGTTGCCGGCACGTTCTCCGATACCAAGAAGTGTACAGTCCACATACTTCGCGCCGCCCCGTAAGGCCATAACCGAGTTGGCTGCCGCCATGCCCAGGTCATTGTGTGCATGGAATTCGACGGGCATGCCTGTGTTTGAAATAATGGTACGGACATTCTCCTGTGCGCGGCTCGGATAAAGAACGCCGACCGTATCTGCGTATCTGACATATTCGACGCCGAGCCGTACAAGCTGCTCGGTAAGCGTCAGAAGAAATCCGATATCCGCCCTTGAGGCATCTTCAAATCCGGCTGTAACCCGATACCCCTGATCACGGGCAAGAGTTACGCACTCAGCAGCCATTTTCAGAAGCCATTTCTTGTTCTTTCTGAGCTTGGTATAGATCTGCACATAAGAGACCGGCATACTGATGTGGATGATGTCCGGGCGGCATTCGATTGAGTGTGTGATATCAGAGACCGACAGTCGGTTCCATGCCGACACCACCGCACGTTTTTTGGTGTGCATGATTTCAATAATCGCTTCTTTTTCAGAGACACCGAGAGCGGGAATTCCTGCTTCGATCTGATGCACGCCTAAGTCTTCGAGCATCCGCGCAATTTTAACCTTCTGTTCAACTGAAAAGGCCAGACCGGGGCTCTGTTCTCCGTCTCTAAGTGTCGTATCGACGATGAATTTTTTTTCTTTCATATCGAGCCTCCTCTCTGCCTATTTCGTATTTCTGACTATCTGTATGAATTCCCCGTCTGTAAGGCTTCTTCCGATCCGTATGCTTTCTGCCTGTACATTTCGCAAAAGTGGGAGCAGTTCCTCATGAAGATAGGGAATTTGAAGTTGAGACAGCTTGATTTCTATGGCCTTTGTTCCGGAATGCTTGCCTACCACCAGAGCACGTGTTGTACCCACCGATTCCGGGTCATACGGCTCATAGGTATAGGGATCTTTCTCGATTCCGTCTGCATGTATCCCTGCTTCCACATAGAAAATCTGTGATCCAAGAATTGGCTTCTGAGGTGAAAACCGGACGCCGGTCATCTCCTCAAAAAGCCCGGCAAGCTGCGGCATAACGGTCATATCATGATTGGGATGGTGCCTCTTATTAATCCGCAAAGCCATCAGCACCTCCTCTGTCGGCGCACAGTTGCCGATTCCTCCAAAAGAAGTCACCAGCCGGGTGCCACCCAGATTCGCCCATTCCACTGCTGTTGCTGTCGCTGTTCCATAACTGTCCTGTGGACAGAATTCATATTCTTTACCGAGATAGGATTGAATCTGCGAGAATACCTGCGTGTAATCTTTAAGAAGAACATCGTCCATGCCCTTCACCCTGACGCGGGACAGACTGGAGGTGCCGCGAAGCCGGTTAATCTCACGAATATCGTTGATCTGCCGTTCACAGATAAGCCTTCCATCCGTAACATCCTCACAGGAGCGGCATACGAATTTGAATATTTCCGGAAAAGACTGCATCTGTCCATCCATCTCGATATGCAGCACAAGAGAACCTGCATCAAGTTCATTGCCGCTTACCGCTGATATCTTTGGCTGTGAAAAACAAGTCTCAGCATCTGCCCCACCGGCTTCATCAAGAATTCGGGCATACATTATGTACGGCATTTCTATAAAGTCCACGCCTACAAGACGCAGAAGCCTGCAAAAGCGAATGATCTTTTGCCGATCAAGATTTATCGCGGACGGCATATGGGTCAGAGTGGTATCAGTCAGACGTATCATATCCACCTCTTCCAATGCAAAAAGAGGGACAAACAGCGTGTTATCGCCATTTATCCCTCTTTAGATTATGCTATCTGTCAAATACGCAGGTCTTCCACCGGCGTATCACCCTCCAGATGTTCTTCCGCTATACGGGCAACATCTTCTGGTGTTATTTTACCATACCAAACACCCTCCGGATAGACTACGGCTATTGGACCTTTGTCACAAATTCCAAAGCAACCGACGTTGTTTATCATGACCTTTGACGAAAGATCCCGGTCTTCAATCTCTTCCATGAACGTCTCAATCAGTCCGACCGACCCCTTGCTGTGGCAGTAGCC
>Ga0209540_10001029_pt1 | contig 22434 bp, 21 predicted proteins | sample BarGraIncu01121A_FD_184501 | JGI IMG/M metagenome (GOLD analysis project Ga0209540, IMG submission 184501) | Arctic peat soil microbial communities from Barrow, Alaska - Barrow Graham LP Incubations 011-21A (SPAdes) (version 2) | ecosystem: Environmental > Terrestrial > Soil > Wetlands > Peat... | reverse complement strand
CAACTGAACTACTGCGCCATTATGGTGGGAACAACAGGGCTCGAACCTGTGACCCTCTGCTTGTAAGGCAGATGCTCTCCCAGCTGAGCTATGCTCCCGTTTCGGTACTGGTTCGCTCATTTCGGAGCGCAAGAGGAAGTATACTAGATCGTGTTTGGCTTGTCAACAGGATTTTTCAAAATCAAAATATTTCTTATATTTCGAAAAGCCGGCGGGCATTTTCCGTAGTAAAATCCGCCATTTCTTCGGGGGACACTCCTCTGATTTCAGCCATCTTTTCGAGTACATATTTAACGTAGGCCGGCTCATTTCGCTTTCCCCGAAATGGTACGGGAGTCAGATAAGGGCAGTCCGTCTCAATCAGCAGACGATCAATCGGAGCTTTTGAAATGACATAGGGCGCCCTTTTGCTGTTCTTGAAAGTGATCGGACCATCAAATCCCAGATAGAAACCGTAAGAAAGAAGCTTTTCCGCAACCTCTTCACTTCCCGAAAAACAATGGCAGACGCCCGGAACGCTCCGAAGCTTCCCGGCTTTCATATATTCATCAAATATATGAAGCGTATCCATCACAGCATCCCGTTCATGCAGAACGATCGGAATATCCATTTCAAAAGCAAGGTCAAGCTGCCTGCGGAACACTTGTCTTTGCAGCTCCCTGGGCGACAGATCATAAAAGTAATCCAGTCCTATCTCTCCGAGCGCGGCAATGCGGTGTCCCTGGCGGCCACAGAGCCACGTGCGCATCTGCTCATGGATCGCGTCAGTGTAGTTAGCCGCTTCATGCGGATGAACGCCTATCGTACACCAGAGGGCAAGGCCGGGCGTATTTTTTTCCTTCACAATACGAAGCACATCAAAACAGTCATCATAAGATGCACTCGCAAGAATCATCCGGGTGAGACCCGCTTCTTTTGCACGAAGAAGAACTTGATCCAGATCATCCTTGTAACGTTCGTCGTTCAAGTGAACATGTGTATCAAACAATTCCATTACGAGACTCCTGCCCCGGGAGCTGCATCTCCGTCGACAGTCAGAAGCCTGTAGCCCATAGGAGTCTCAGCCGAAAGAAGCATTCCATGTGATTCAAGCCCGCGGATCTTCCTCGGTGCGAGATTGGCAATCACAACAACCTGTTTTCCAACAAGGTCCGCAGGGTCATAATATTCTGCAATTCCGGAAAGAACCTGCCGTCCTCCCATGCCGTCATCCAGCTGGAAACAAAGCAATTTATCCGACTTTTTAACTTTTTCGCAGGAAACGACCCGGGCGACCTTCAAATCAAGCTTAGCAAAATCATCAATTGTGATTTCCGGCTTACCTGAAATCTCTTCCCCCGCAAGTGTCTCTTCTGATTCAGCCGGCTGTGCGGCCGGTTTTGAATCCTTATCATCCGCGGCTGCAGCCTGTTCATGATGCTTCCCGATATCCAGAACGGCATTGAGTTCTTCAATTTCTTTTTCAAGATCAATTCTGGGAAACAGCACATCACCCTTAACAACAGTTGCACAAGGGTTCAGAACGCCTCGCCTGTCCGCCAGATTCCACTGAACATCCTCTTTGGCCGCTCCGATCTGTCTCCATATCTCCGGGGTGGTAAACGGCATGACAGGACTAAGAAGCGTCGTTGTGATACGTATTGTATCGAGAAGGTTATACAGAACCGCTGCAAGTCTCGGTGCTTTGTCCGGGTCCCTGGCCAGAATCCAGGGAGAAGTCTCATCAATGTATTTATTTGCTCTTGAGATTACCTTGAAAATCTCGGAAAGGGCGACAGAAAAATGAAAATTCTCGAAGTTCTCTTCAACGACAGGCTTGAGAGCCTCTGCCATGGAAAGAAGTTCTTCGTCAACAGTATCCGCTTCCCTGTCCGGCGGAAGCGTTCCGTCAAAATACTTGATCACCATCGCAACCGTTCTCGAGACAAGGTTGCCCAGATCGTTGGCAAGGTCGCTGTTAATGCGCTGTATCATCATTTCGTTCGAAAAAGCACAGTCGGACCCGAAAGGCATTTCGCGAAGCAGGTCATAGCGCAAGGCATCTACACCGTAACGGTCGGCAAGTATGAAAGGATCAATAACATTTCCCGTCGATTTGCCCATCTTGGCGCCATTGAACGTAATCCATCCATGCCCGTATATCTTCTTCGGGAGAGGAAGGTCGAGAGCCATCAGCATGGCCGGCCAGATCATGGAGTGGAAACGCACTATTTCCTTGGCCATCATGTGAACGTCTGCCGGCCAGTATCTGGCAAAATCATCATACTTTTCGTTCATATATCCAAGAGCGGTAATGTAGTTGGAGAGTGCATCAATCCAAACATACACGACATGCTTCTCGTCAAAGGATACCGGAACGCCCCATGTGAAGCTGGTTCTCGAGACACACAAATCCTCAAGGCCGGGCTTGATAAAATTATTCACCATCTCGTTCACCCGTGACGCCGGCTCAAGAAAACTCCTGGCCTCATCTGTCAGAAGCGCTTCGAGCCTGTCGGAGAATGCAGACATCTTAAAAAAGTATGCCTCTTCTTTCGCGTCGACAACTTCGCGGCCGCATTCGGGACATTTGCCGTCGATCAGCTGGCCTTCCGTCCAGAAGGATTCATCAGGCGTACAGTATTTGCCTTCATATAATCCTTTATAGATATATCCCCTGTCATAAAGTTCCTTGAAAATCTTCTGCACCGATTCAACATGATAATCATCCGTTGTACGGATAAACCTGTCGTATGTAATTCCTATACGCTCCCAGAGCCGCACAAAGTTTGCAACAATATCATCAACATATTTCTGTGGGGTTTCCCCCTTTTCCTGGGCTTTTTTCTCGATCTTCTGACCATGCTCGTCCGTACCGGTCAGGAACATCACATCATATCCCTGCATTCGCTTATATCTCGCAAGGCAGTCACAGGCAAGCGTTGTGTAACAGTGTCCGATATGTGGATTGCCTGATGGATAATAGATGGGTGTTGTGATGTAAAACGGCTTCTTTTCGGTCATGGAAAGACCCCCTTTGATAATCTGCATATCTTATGATTATATCCAAAAGGTCTTTCATTTACAAATCATAATATACCGGCTGTCAGCTTCTCTTCATGGACTTTGCAAAAAACCGCGCCTCAAATTCTACTGAAGTAATTGGTTTTCCGAAATAGAAGCCCTGAAAAACATCTGCATTTAATGCACGTACCGTATCCGCCTGTTCAAATGTCTCGATACCTTCTATGCAGACATTCCGCGGAATACTGTGCGCCAAAATAATCATCGCTGAAATAAATGAGTGATTATACCGGTCCTTATGTATATTCTCAAGAAATGCACGATCGATTTTGATCTCATCCACGGGAAGTTCCCGCAAATAATTCAACGACGAATAGCCTGTCCCGAAATCATCAAGCGAAATTTTAATACCTGCTTTACGGAGTCTTATAAGGTTCTGCCTGCATGATGAAACACTTTTCATAAGTGATGTCTCGGTGATTTCCAAAATGAGATTTCCAGGATTCAAACAATATTTAGATAAAAGCGAGATAACACTTGATGAATAGTTGGGACGCATCAGATCTTCTGCAGTAATATTAACATGCATAACAAAATCCGGATTGACACCCTCGCAAATCCATTTGCTGCACTGAAAAATTGCCTGTTCAAGAACCCATGCACCGACACCGTCCATATGTCCGGTGGCTTCAAGAGCCGTAATCACATGTTCCGGGCTGATGATGTCTTTGCTGGGGGATATCCATCGCAAAAGGGCTTCGGCACCTATCAGCGCCTCTTCCTGAGCATCCACAAGCGGCTGATAATACAGCAGAAAATTATCTTTTGTATTTAGAATCGATTTGGAAAGTTGGGATTCAAAATTGAGCTTCTCCGTGAATTCCTTCTTGTCGGAAGGAATAAAAATGGAATAATGCCTTCTTTTGTCGCGTTTAACTTTGTTGAGAGTGATTTCAGCATTGATGAGAAGATCATCTGCCGAACAGCCGCAGGAAGGAAACAGAGCGGCACTCATGGCAAATGCCACGTATATATTTTCATTCCTGACCACTAAAGGACGGGCCGTCTCCTCCTGCAAAAACGCCATAAAGTTTTCGACCTGTACGCGGGATGCATGCGGCCACAAAACACAGAAATGATCGATGTTAATATGAAAGAGGCTTCCTCCGCTGGGCAGCCTTTCAGCAATCATATCAGATATGCCCCTCAGAATTTCATCCCCGGCGGCCCTTCCGAAACGGTCATTATATGTGTGGAATTCTTTGATATCGATTAGAATAATCGCAGCTGACAGCACATTACTGTCGTTAATAACTTTCTCAAGATCAAAAACAAGTCTTTTCCGGACAGGAAGATCCGTGATTTCATTTCTACTTACTGATTTTTCCAGAATCTCCTTAAATTGACTCATTTCACTCAAATTAACCAGCGTTCCCACAAGCATCTGCGACTGATTGGCCGCGTCTTTGAATGACTTCCCGCGTCCGGAAATCCATATCTTTCTTCCGTCCGATCTTCGAACGCGAATTTCGATGTTGAATGAGTCGGCTTTCCCCGACATTATCTGGTCAATCTGTTCCATGAAATGAGCCTGGTCCTCAGGCACAATTCTACGCGCAATACGCTCAATAATATTACCGGTGAACTCAACCGATGCATCAGGAAAAATCTTGAGAAGATTATCGGAAAAGCTCATGTGGTCCTTTTCAAGATCTGCAATAAATATAACGGAAGCAGAATTCGCAATGATATTCTGCTGCAGTAATTCCGTTTTCTTTTTGTCCGAAATATCTACAAAAAGTCCTGTAACATAACGGAGGCTCCCGGATACGTCAAAATTTGATATACCATTGGTGCGCATCCAAATCTGCTTGCCCTCAGAGGTCAGCAGTCTGAATTCACCGACAGGTTCTCTGCTGTCACCGTTCAAACAAGACATAAAATAATCCATTATACGCGAATAATCATCAGGATGAACATATTCCTTTATTCTGCACGAGGCATTCTCTATATATTGCGTCTTCATTTTTAGAGTGTTCATGAAATGCGTATTGAGATAGCATACATCCATTACAGTATCATAATAGTAAATACATTCGCCGATGCCGTCTGCAAATAGCTGAGACACAATACGTTCGGATATAGTTTTCGTCTTGTCGAGTATCGCACCCCAAATAGATTTCTTATCGCCGTCCTGAAGAACCTGCATATGTACCTGAAGCAAGAGCGGGCCTTTGTCCGAAGTTGAAAGTGAATGCTGAAAGGAGATCTTATCTGCTTTTCCGGAAGCTGCAGCTGTAAAAAATTCGCCATATCTTCGAGCTGTTTCCGCACGATCCTGTTCGCAGACATGCTGCAGGAAATCAGGCAGGAAAATAGCTCCGCTCCCGGTCTGACCGATTGCATCAGCCATTCCTTTAGAGAAGAAAAACTGCGGGTGCTCAAAGTCCGCAAAAAATGTGCAGAAACACATGTCATCCATTAATGGAGACAAACTTGCAATTTTCACTTCTTCTGGAGTACACGTGTCAAATACACAAGTAGCACGGCCCCCCCAGGCTACATTCAAGTCATTCATTTCCCCATTCATCCATACACCCCATCCGGATATTATGAATTTATTGTAACATTCTTATGACAAAAGTATAGACGTTTTTGCGTGAATCCCCCCACTCAATTGCTAACAATTGTGAAATCTCTTTGGTCGAATAATTCTCTGAAATAAGCTTGTGCACGCGCGCTTCACGCTCTTCCTGCGTAAGTATTCTTGTCTCTTCTTTACAGGGTGGGTCACCGCCTGCAATTACTAATACGAACTCACCTTTGGGCGGTGTTTTTTGATAATGATCTATAGCCTGCGACACCTTTATATGAAGAACTTCTTCATATTTCTTAGTGAGCTCCCTGCATATTGCGATATCCCGTTCACCTAATCCAATGGAGGCTAAATCTTCAAGAGTACGCAGAATCCGGTGTGGAGCCTCATACAGAATAAATGTATTCCTGTGATAAATGAGTTCCTGCAGTCTCTCTTTGCGTTCCTTCCCGTCAGAGGGAATAAAGCCTTCGAAGAAGAACCTCTTGCTGTCCAGCCCGGAGAGGGCGAGTGCAGAAATTCCGGCAACCGGTCCGGGAATAACCTGAACCGGCAGATTTTTAAGTGAGCAGTCACGAACCAGCTCCTCGCCGGGATCAGAGATGCACGGCATACCGGCATCTGATACAAGCGCCAGATTCATGCCTGACTCAAGCATTGAAATCAAAATCGGACTTTTTTGTGATCGATTATGTTCATGGTAACTGATCAATTTCTTCTTTATGTCAAATTTGGAAAGGAGAAGTCCCGTTCGCCTTGTATCCTCACATGCAATAGCATCCACCGAAGAGAGTACTTCAAGTGCTCTGGGGGAAAGATCTGAAAGATTTCCAATTGGTGTTCCGACAAGATACAGCATGTCAGTCTCCTTTATCCATATAAATGGATTGCAGTTCATCAGAATATGTCTGTTCATTTTTGTACAGGATCAGCGGGGGCAAGACCTGGAAACCGCCGGACTTTCCATGCTTTCTGCCGCACAGCAGAAATAGTGTCGACGGTTTGTCCGGACGCACATGTACGAACCGGATCCGGCTCGGTTCCAATTGGTTTTGAGCCATATGTAAAAGGACTTCAGGAAGACGGGACGTTCTTTGCACAAGGATAATCTGGCCCTGTGGAAGCAAAAGCCAGTTAGCCGCTTTGAAGAAATCTTCGAGCGTGCCATTGACTTCAAACCTTGCCTCCAATAGTTCGACCGCATTCATTTCTTTGGTTGTCACCGGCCCCCTGCCCTGTGCATGGTAGGGCGGATTAAAGAACACAAGATCGTACGATGAACGCTTAATCTCCCCGGGACCCTGTGAAAAGAGATCTCGAATATCGCAGTTAAACGAGCGAAGGCGACCCTCCAAATGATTAAGAACAATATTTTTCTCAAAAACGGCGGCAGCCTCACGCTGCACTTCCATTCCATCTATAGTAATATCATCTCTTCTTGCAGCAAGCAGAATACTGGCTGCACCGCAGTTTGTCCCCAGTTCGGCCGCTTTTTGTATCCTTCTTTTTCTTGACGCCATCTGACCTGCAAAAAAGCTAAGCAGCACCGTATCCTCACCGTAACGGAAGCCATTCTTTTTTTGAATCAGGCCATAACCTTTTCGTCCGAGCTCTTCCATCGTTTCCGTGTCGTCAGGCTCGATTTTTCCGTAAAGCATATCTGCGTCCCTTTCACATATGATTATAAATTGAGCCTGAGCCGGATTTTTTGTATTCAAAAGAATGCAGGTCCCTGTTCATGGCTGGCGGGATGCGCCTGAGCACATGGAAAAATGCCCTCTGAGGAATCAATCGCTCAGAGGGCACTCTTATGCGTTGCTTAACTGAAATACAACAATCAGCCTGCAGAAATAGCGCCGACCGGGCAAGAAGCCTCACACGCGCCGCAGTCAAGACAAGCTGCTGCATCAATTACATACAGAGCATCACCCTGGCTGATAGCGTTTACAGGGCATTCACCTTCACAGGTACCGCAAGAAATACATGAATCTGAAATAACATATGCCATAAAAAACACCTCCAATTCTCTTTATCTATTTTATCATCCACAAAGAATACGTGCAATAATTCAATTACAGAACATCATTCCTCGTAATCGATGATTTCGTCGTCAACAGCCGCCTGCTCTTCCATGCGGCCGCATTTCCCTTTGCCGTGTCCCTCACAGCCTGAACGTGTACCTGGCTGCTGCGGTTTCTTCGGCTTGTGTGAAAGGACTTCGGATTCAGTGGCAAAAAGCGTAACCAGGTCGGCCCCGTCATCTGCTTCAAGCCTGACAGTAATCTTTTCGCGAAGAAGATCAACAGTGACAACCGTTCCCTTGCCTTGCGGAGTCATTACAATATCACCCTGCTTGGGAAGTCGGGCATGAGCATCTTCATATGCTTCCTGTTCATATTTGAGGCAACACATCAGACGGCCGCAGGCTCCGGATATTTTGGTGGGGTTCATGGAGAGGCCCTGTTCTTTTGCCATTTTTATGGAAACCGGTACAAAATCATTGAGGAACGAGCAGCAGCAGAGTTCCCGGCCGCATAATCCAAGACCGCCGATCATTCTTGCCTGATCACGTACTCCGATCTGCCGTAACTCAATGCGTGTGCGAAAGACTGCCGCAAGATCCTTGACAAGTTCCCTGAAATCAACACGTCCGTCAGCGGTAAAATAGAACACCAGTTTTTTGCCGTCAAAGCTGTATTCAGCTTCAACCAGGTTCATCTTCAGGCCGCGGGATTCAACTTTCTCCTGGCAAAGAGCAAAAGCTTCCTTTTCGCGGCGCTTTTTCTCTTCATATCTTTGGTTATCCTCTTCATCCGCATAACGGATAATCGGACGCAGAGGCTCAACAATCTGCTCAATCGGCAGATCAAGCGCTTCTTCTGCTATGTGCCCCAAGTCAAGTCCCTGACTTGTTTCGACGATTACCGCATCCCCCAGATGAAGATGGAAATCGACCGGATCAAAATGATAAATTTTTCCGGCATCATGAAACCGGACGGATACTACTTTTGGCATTTGTAAACTCCTTTTGGATAGATAAAAGCATCTGACATACAGTGCTCTCAAAGCTGCAATTCGAAGAAAGGGCCTGTGCCGCGTGAGTTGCAGCGCTGGATGCTCTTTCAATATTGAGTACAGTCAACTTGTTTCCGTAAATGATATGAATCATCTTATCTCTTTTATCCTCATTCAGCAAGGAACAGGAATTCGGCATGCGAAGCAAAAGAGCCATATCGCGAAAAATAAGCTGTATGATCAATAGAATTTCAGGAACATGGTCCTTATTTGTTTCAAAAAACGAATAGGAAGCAGTAAGAACATCTGCCTTACCTTGAGTCGATGCCGAAAATAGTACGTCTATGGAATCCTCTCGCAGACTGGAAAACCACTGGCTTTCCGAGAGGGATATTGCCTGACCTGGTATTCCATTGGAGTAACGCGCATAAAACAGCGCATCGCCCTCATCAAGATTCTTATTTTTGCGGAGAATGGTCAGTATCTCCTGCTCGGAATTCGGAGACATGGCGATAACAACAGCTCTCGATACAATCGTCTTCAGGAGTTTGCCCGCATCGGCAACCGTTATTATGAACACGATCGACGGCGGAGGCTCTTCAAGTGTCTTAAGAAGGGCGTTCTGCCCTTCTTCATTAAGACCGTCCCCATCAATCAAATACACTTTCCTGGCAGATATCTGAGGATAAATGTTCACATCTGCTCCGATACGCGACCTCACTTCGGCTACCTTGATCGTCTTATCTCCGTTACCAAGCGATAACGCGCGGAAATCGGGATGGGATCCCTCCTCGAAATACCGGCAGCAGGGGCAGATGCCGCATGCACCGTCCCTGGTCGGATTCGAACACAAGAGTCCTTTGCTGACTTCTCTGGCGAGCATCGTTTTGCCGATGCCGGAAGGTCCCGTCAAAACATAAGCATGCCCCGGATCGCCTGAAAACAGCGTGCCGAGGCGCTCTTTGGCATATGCCTGACCAATAATGGACGACAATGCCATATCTTACATCTTCTCGAATTGTTCGACGTTCAGAACGAAAACAGTTGCACCGCCGACCATGACCTCAACCGGGTAAGGAATATAGGCTCCTCCCATGGCGGATGGCGTCACGTTCGTGTTGATGGCGGACTGTCTGCTTGAAGAATACTTGCGAATCAGACCCATTACATCCTCAATCTGTTCATCCTCAACAACAATCATCAGTGTCGTATTCCCCGAGCGAAGAAATCCGCCTGAAGAATTCAGCTTTGTAACACGATATCCTGATTTGTTAAGCTCTGCCATTAATCGGGGACTGTCCTCGTCGTGAACAATAGCGAAAATGAGTTTCATGTGTAAACCTCCCAAAAATTGCGATCAATATATTCTGCCAGCACCGTGGCCGGTGACATTGCATCCAACTTAATAATTCTTGCATGCTTACCGGCTAATTCCAGATAACCTGCACGAACTTTCTCCATAAAACCAAGACCTTCGATTTCCAGCCTGTCATGAGCACCTTCTCTGCCATTCATCCGTTCCCACGCAGCCGCTGCCGGCAGGTCCAAAAGAAAAGTCAGATCCGGTTCCAGCCCTCCTGTTGCAAATCGATTCAAAGAATCGATAGACTCCAATGGCAGACCTCTTGCATATCCCTGATACGCAACAGAAGAGTCGTAAAATCTGTCGCAGATGACAACTTCCCCTGCATGCAGTGCCGGCCGTATCACTTCGTTAACAATCTGTGCCCTGGCCGCCTCATAAAGCAGAACTTCTGTCTCGGAAGACATTCCGTAGTTTGCTTTATCAAGCAGAATTGACCTGATCTTCTCTCCTATCAAAGTGGCACCGGGTTCCCGGATAACAACAACCTTAGTCCCCTTTGATTCAAGTGAATTCTTAAGTGCGGTTACCTGCGTGGTCTTTCCACACCCGTCAATTCCTTCAAATGTTACAAACAATCCCTTGTCCATTCGCACAGTCAGGTAACTCCTTATTCATTATATCGCAGATTATGCGTGATTTGTACAGATCTTCTATGCATTATAGCGCAACAACGTCATCTTCTCCACCAAAGATTCACTCCAAAAGAACATCTATCTTATCCATATGCATACCACGGACAGTAATTCCGAAGTTCTTAAGTCTCAGAAGCACATCAATATGTACTTCAGATATCCGTTCACCCGGCCATAATATAGCAATGCCGGGCGGATAAGGGGCAATCGTTGCTGCGCATATTTTACCTTCCGATTGAGAAATGTCTATAGATGTTTTTCTATGGCCCCCGAAAAATGCTGATCTGACGGATACAGCTTTCTGCGGAATACTTGTCAGCAGTGTCCCCCATAATTTGTCCGTAACCTGCCCCTCTTTCCCCGTCAATTCCCGGGGAACACTGCCTTGTGAGGCAGGGATTTGGGCAACACAGTCAGAGACCGCATCATAAAGATCGTCAAAATCCTTTTTCTTATGCCATGGCGAGATAATCAGAACCAGCCGCAGAAGATCCGCAAACTCAACATGAATTCCCCGGTTTTCCAAAGCGGTCATCAAATCAGGGGCAATAATCAGGTCCGGATCGGGAAATAGAACCAGATGCAGCGGATCCGACTGCCCGGGCGTCCCGTAAGATTGGCTCTGCTGACCAAGAACAGGGCCAATGCGGGCAAGAAAATTGCTGATATCAACGATTCTGTCAGAAAGTGCCGGAGACCCGAATCTATCCATCCAGGCGAGCGCATATTCGGATGAAGCTGCGATTACAAAGGACGGGCTTGAGGTCTCAAAGAGTCGAAGCATCTCCCATACACGCGGTACAGATACCCTCTCCTGTCTGATCGCTTCTGCTGAAATGTGTATCTGTGCTGCCATTGTGAGGGCCGGCAGCGTTTTGTGGAGGCTCTGAACGCACATGTCGGCGCCGCTCGTCATCGCATCCGGCGGAAAAAGATCTTTTGCAAACGAAAAATGCGAGCCATGCGCTTCATCAACGAGAAGCCTGCATCCGTGGCTGTGTGCTGTTTTTGCAAGTTTCCTTAAATCTGCGCACTGTCCGTAATAATCCGGAGAAACCAAAAGTACATCAGTGGCCTGTGGATATGATTCCAGCGCATCGGTCAGTGCGTCCTGCGAAAGCTGCGGATACATATATGCAGACCTGTCACCGGTCTCCTGACAAGTAATAAAGGCATACTTACAGTCCAGAAGCGCAATTGCATGGAGAACAGACATATGTACTGTTCTTGGAAGAAGCAAAAAAGTATCGGGTGACAAAACAGATGCCAGCATCACCTGTATCCCTGTCGTCGATCCGGTAGTCACAAACAGCGTCTCGCCGCTTCCGTATATGCGTGAAGATTCCTTCATAGCAAAGAGAGCGGGGCCGCAAGGATCATGAAGATCATCCGAGGAAGTGAGTTCAGTAGTATCAATTGAGATAAGGGCGTCAGAATAATTCTTCGTAAAAAAACGCGCTCCGGCATGTCCGGGCATATGAAATCCGGGATGGACTTCCGTGCGCGCTGTCATGTTCCATAGATACAGCTTCGAAAAATCAGAGAACGTCATATCCTGCTCAGAAGCAGACATAAAAAACCTTTTCCCTTTCTGTCAGTCAAGCTTATAGGTATGGATGCTGGCAATCTCCAGCCAGATTTCCTTTTCGAGTCTCTCGTTCTCTCTATGAATATCTTCATGTGTCTCTTCAGTACGTATATTTCTTCCCCAGGTGCGTGGTTCACGGGCACGATCGGTACGCTGCGGAGGATTGGGATTGCCTTTTCTGTTTCCGAAAGCCTGATTCTCCGGTTTTTCATTCCGGGCGACAGGTGTCTGTCTTTCGTTGATCTGTTCGGATTTCTCACCGCTTCGATTGGCATTCTGCGGAGCAGCAGCCTGCGCGGGCTTGGAGGCAGGAGATACAGTACGGGTATCGGAAGGCCCGATAGGCCTTGATGGTCGATTGCTGTTACGTCTTTGCTGATATGGGTCCTGACGGGCAGTCTGATCCTGGCGGGCAGCCTGATTCTGCTGTTGCCTGCCGGCCTGTGCATTCACTTGTGATCCTGTGGATTGTGCTGCCGCAGACGGTACATTCTGATGTGCAGGGATGCCGGGAATATTTACCGCCGGCCGCTGTGAATGATTCGCCGACTGCTCGCCACCGATCTGCTGCGAAGGACGTCTTCTCCGGTTGTTCCTGTTGCCGGACTGGTTGTTGCGTCTTCCGCCCTGATCAAAATGTCCGCCATTACCGCTGTTCTCCGGACCTGTGCGGGCAATGGGCTGGTTGGGATTATCACTCATGACGTTCCTCCTATGTGTTTTGACTTGTACAATGAACGGGTACTACTATTATATCTTTTTTTACGGGTGCTTCAACCAGCAATTATCCGGTATTGTTCCAAAATAGCGAACAGACGGATCCTCATCGGACCTGAGGTCTTTCCCTTCGAGAATCTCATGCAGAGGTATCTGGACGAATGCCCTCTCCCTCATACGCGGATGAGGGATGGTAAGCTCGTCAGTTCTGATGACGAGGTCATCATATGTCAGAATATCCACATCAATTGTACGCGGTCCGAAACGGATTGTCCTCTCCCGGTGGAGGATCTGTTCGATCGTATGGGAATACATAAGCAGGGACAGCGGTGTTAGGTCTGTTTCTATTCTGCACACGAGGTTCAGAAAATCATCCTGACCGGCATATCCTACAGGATCTGTCTCATATACCGACGACACATTGATCACAGTTATGGAAGGATGTGAAGAAAGAAGGGATAACGCTTTTTTAAGGTTTCCCATCCTATTGCCAAGGTTGCTTCCCATTGAAATGAATGCTTCATTCATTGCCTTCTGATCTCCACCTTTCAGCCTGATATCCGTTCACGGAAAATATGAACGCTCATCGACTCGAAAATTCCATCCACAGGAGCATCAGGCTTGGATACAACAGCTTCAGCAGCACAAACCAACGGAAATTTCTCTAAAACAGCGGACACAATTCTTCCGGCAAGATGCTCAATGAGATCGAATCTGCCGGTCGTGGTCATATCTTTTACAACGGCAAAGACTTCGCCGTAATGAACGGTATCTGCAAGTGCATCCGTTCGAACTGCCTGATTTTCTATAAAGCACAAGGTCAGATCAACGATAAATCGCTGTCCGTTTTGTTTTTCAAAATCAAATACTCCCGTATACCCGTAAAATGACATTCCCTTTAAGCAAATCCGATCAGGATAATCTGAAAGAACTTTCACTGCTATTCCTCCGTTTATAAGTTGACAATTGCGTCTTTCATCTTCATCGCTTCCGATACTTCTGCAACATCATGGACACGGACCACATTTGCTCCAAGGCACGCCCCGACGCAGCACGCTGCCACCGTCCCTATCATCCTTCGATCAACCGGTACATTTAGGACAGCACCAATAAACCGTTTTCTCGAAGGTCCGATTAATACAGGGAATCCCAGATCCCGAAAAGAAGGCAGCGCCCGCAAAAGAGAAAGTGATTCCTCTGTATTTACCCCAAACCCAAGGCCGGGGTCTATCATCAGCTGATCGTCACGGACACCCGCTTTCCGGGCAATTCGAATGCTCTCTTCAAGATATTCAATTGCATCCAATACAATATCACCAGATCTTTTTACCATTTCGGTATCAAAAGCGTTGAACATCATAATGAGTCCGGCACCTGACTTAGCTGCAACTCCGGCAATATCGGGATCTCTTCTGCAGCCCCATATATCATTAATAATGGATGCACCCGACTCAACTGCCGCACCGGCAACAGATGCTTTCCATGTGTCTACAGATATCGGGACACTCAATTCCTTATTTAGAGCACGAATTACCGGAAGAATTCGTGCAATCTCTTCCGCGGCACTAACTGGCGTATGTCCGGGCCTCGTTGATTCACCTCCGATATCAATAATATCGGCACCGGATTCTACCATAAGCCGCGCATGCGCTACAGCTTCTCCGGCAGAGTAAAATTTACCTCCGTCCGAAAACGAATCCGGAGTCACATTCAAAATCCCCATAATGAAAGTCTTTTTGTATATTGGCAGCTGATAGCCGGATGCCCTGTATAGAAAACGGTCATCCGTGCCTTCCCGGCAAAGCTGATTACCCATATCAATTGCCATATTACGGATCTCCTTTACGTATAATCACCACTCTCAGGAAATCAGATAACCACCTGCATAAATCACCCTCTTGCCGGCAGCCGGATATCCACAGGATCAATTGTGAGGGCGATTAATAAGTGCAAGTGCTTCGGCCCTGGTTCTTGCATCGGATCGGCATCCTCCGCGCATGGCGGATGTAACTGTTTTGGAGCCTGGTTTGCGAATTCCGCGCATAGTCATGCAGAGGTGTTCCGCTTCCATAACTACACATACAGCCTGCGGATTAACTGCCGACAGAACCATATCTGCTATTTCGTTGGTAAGTCTCTCCTGCAGCTGTGGTTTTCTCGAAAAGGTGTCTACAATGCGGGCAACTTTGGAGAGCCCCAGAATCTGTCCGTCACGTGGAATATAAACGACATGTGCCTTCCCGAAAAACGGGAGAAGATGGTGCTCGCACATCGAGTAGAAGGGAATGTCACCGATCAGTATCATCTCATCATTCCCGGGTTCACTGAACACCTTAATGTCTTTTTGGATATCGCGATGGAGACCCCAGAAAATTTCAGCATACATACGGGATACGCGAGCCGGCGTATCCCGCAGGCCTTCTCTGTCAGGATCTTCTCCAACAGCCAGCAGAATTTCTCTTACGGCGTTTTCAATGCGCTGCAGATCCATATTCGCAAGGGATTCTTCCGGTACTAAAAAATCATCCTGATACAAAATTCATCCTCCTTAAGGGTCTGTTGTATTCCTTTATCGGAACCCGAGCACCATTTGACGATACTGCATCGGAGTCATGCCCATATGTTTTCTAAAAGCCACGTTAAACCGCTGCGGACTTGAAAAGCCTACCTGCAGAGCGACACCGCTCACTTTAATATCTCTTTGGCCCAGAAGCTTACAGGCGTGGTTGACACGAACCTGCATTAGAAAACCCATGGGGCTGATTCCTATCTCATCCCGAAAAGCCCTCGTGAAATATCCCTGGCTCAAAAATACATAAGAGGCCGCATCGGCAACAGAAATTCCGCGGTCATGGTTCTGAACGAGAAAATCACGGGCAATAAGAACAAGTTCCCTTGCTTTGCCGTGCTTAACCCTCAGGCTCTCTTCCCATTCTTCGCGCAGCGCGCGTGAAAGGGTTACCAATAGTTCCATGGCCAGGAACTGCATCATCAGGTCCTTTGCAAAAGCATCCTCTATGCTCTCTTTCATAATTCGCTCAACAAGGGCTGCAATGTCCTGCCGGCTCTTCCCGGAGATAACCAGATACGGAGCACTCGGCGATTCTTCACCTTCTTCTCCCCTTGCAAAGTCCATAAAACTCTCCAGTGTTTCTGTGGAAATCCCCATAAGTGCTGCAGGCACCGAAGGCCCGGTCTTTCTGTTTTCAAGACTTAACCGCGCATTCTCCGAAGGTGTACGGATCGCCAGCTGCGCTTCTTTGATATCCTGGGAAAACCCAAAGTACAGAACTACCATATCGGCATGCCCGCTTAAGACCTTGATTGCATGGCTGACGTTAGGACGAATGACCAGAGACGATCCCTTTTCAAGAAGTACCGGTCTCCCGTTAATCTGAAATTCAGTTCTGCCGCTGCGAAGATACATGAGCTCATGGGAGGAATGCTTGCTGGCAGTAGGTACCAGTGTGCTTTTTTCGAAATTGTGCTCTATACCCTCAAAAACGACAGGAATTGATCCGGAAGCCTCAAGGATACTTTTTTCGACAGCGGGAAGTAAATCTTCAAACATCAAAGTTCTCCTTCCATACACACAAATTGATTCAAACAGTATTCTATCATTTTTACGCAGAAGCAGACAACTCTGCAGGAACGGTCTCAGGAAAGAGACATGATTTCAATTAAGAAACTGAATATTATCAATATATACAGAGCCCTTTTTCTGCAGATCTTTAATGCTGATTTCAAAAGTACTGATCAGCATTGCCTCAGCTGACTCAGCTGTCAGTATGAGTGTCTGCCACATCAGTCCCGCCTTGATTGCCGCAGTATCTTTAAAACCGCTGATCATCAGTTCCTTAGTCTGCTGATCGGGATTAAAAATGTCCACACTCACCCTCTTGAATGAGGCAAGGTTGAGCGGTGCATACAGCGACGCATATCTTAAAACAGGTCTAAATGAAAACAGACCGTCGGCCGGTATATACTCAATCCGCAGTGATCCGGCCCCCTCCGTTTTGTTCAGGGTCTCAAGGAAAATCTTACCGTCACCCTTGCAGATTTCATACACAGGGAGAAGTGCAAAGTCAGAGTCCTTGTTTTCAAGACCGGTAAAAGTCAGCTGATCACAGGAAGCAAAAGTCAGGTCAGGCGTATATGTTGCAGCTGATCTGTCAAATCGAAAAGGAAGCACAGGAAGATCTGCACGGTTACGAAATGTTGCGTTGTGCGGAACGGGATAGTATCCATAGGTAACGCCCCTGGGCTCAGAAACACCGTCATGCCATACCATAACGCGGACACCATGAAGAATTTTAGCATGAGCGGGACGATATACCTTATCAGGACCGCAGATAGCAAAGCCACGCAGAGTGGATTCGTTCTCGGCAAGTTTTAATCCGTCACTTGTATTATCGAACGAGATCATAACCTTATTGCCGACAATTTCAACCCCGATGCATTCCGGCGATGAGGTCGGCATTTTGGGTGTGAAATGAAGACCTAATGCGATAAAAGACAGCCGTCTGCCTATATAGAATGTCATCGCTTTATCTGGAATAAGCATATCGTGCTGGCTAAGGACTCCGATTGGCATCGGCAGCTTTCGGCGAATTGCAGAAATAGATTCATTAAAATGAATGAGTCTCAAGGGATCGGAAGCATCCGTGTAACCCGGATGCACATGCAAAAGGATCAGGGACGGGACATGCTGACGGCTGTGAATTTTGCGGGGGCCGAATATAGCCGACAGATCAGTCAGAAGCGCCCTCATAAGTGTCTCATACTGTTCAGAAAAACAACTGTCTTTCTCATCAGGAGCAAAGAGAATCCCTCGGATGCTCATGTTTTTAAGCGGATATAGCTTGTGATTGAAAAGTGCCGTCATAAGCCGCTCTTCCGGTATATCCGCAAGAACTTCGGACTTTTTGTCTGCATGAGGCTTCGGAAGCTCAGACATCAGCTTCTTATTGCCGACAGTGTGTACCGGTACGGCAGGCACTTCTTCAGTCTTTGCATCCTGTCTGTCAATCAGTATGTCAAATGGATTGACGGGTACTTCCCTGGCTGTTTCGACGGAAGGTACCGCTGAAACCCCGGAGGTACGCTTGTTCCAGTCCGCTTCATCAAAAAACAGACGTTTCTCCTTGAGAATCCCGGCCAGATCCGGGTCAGATTCAAATGACCGACGGGAAATCCAGCTGTGTATTGCGGAGCCCTCGAGCGCCAGGTCAATGATGCCGACAGGATAATGAAGCTGATCCGCAAGATGATACGCCAGTGAAAATCCAACTGACGATACCCCTGCAAGTGCTTTTCCGTCCCTTACTGTAATCCATGATGATTCTTCGAGTGTCGGTAATGGGGAATATGAATATTTTTCACCGGATTTAACCCCGGTTCTTGACGAAACAAAAAAACGGATAAGATGAAGGGCCGAATCCTTAAGAGGGGTCCTCGGGGCACCGGTACGGGAAACAGGAATGCTAAATGGTACCGATCCAAGCATCAGCCATACATCGCCGCAGCGAAGGTCCTTCACAGCTACAGTCTCACCCGCAGAACTGAAAAGAAGCGTATATGCATCCGTGGAAGGTTTGTATGCCGGCAATTCAAAGGCAAATTTCCCTGTATCATCAGACCGCGTTTCCCTGCTTAGAATAATTCCATAGTCAGTATCAAGTTTTGATACTTTCCGACCATCCGTCGGGTCTTTGACTACTTCAAGCTTAATCGCTGCATGAGGTTGAGCATATCCATACAGCAAAAGCGGAACGCCTTGCTGGAAAATCATTCCCGTTGATAGCCAAGCAGGTAGCTGGATTGTATTCATGGTCATCACAAATCCCTCTCTATCCACTTAATTTCTCATATATTATACGCCAGCGAATCGTTACGGTAAATTGAAACAGATAGTTTTCACGAATATTATTTATATCCTGTCCAAAAACAGCTGTTTTCATTCCAAAAATAAATTTTTTCTGCAAAATAAATCAAAATTAAATAAAGTATTTAGATTTTTCGCTATAATTACGTATATATCATATTGACCGTAATATTTCCTTCTGTATAATTAACTATATAAAGAAAAACGGCAAAAAATCTACATCAAAATCTTATTAGGACTTAGAGTCCTAATCACAGGAGGATCTGCGAATGATAAAAGTTACTCTGGCCGATCAAGCGAACGTAATTGCCATCGACAACACCTCCAGAAAGTTGGGCATAATTTTCAAACAGGTACGTCACAAGCGAAGTCTGTCACAGAATTCTTTGTCGGAAGCTGCCAATATCAACAATTCGTATTACTGCTGCGTCGAGCGGGGCACTGTCAATGTAACTATGAAGAAATTCTTCTCTATCTGCGGGGGACTTGGAATCCCTCCTGTCGAAGTCATGCGAAGACTTGCATCCTTTCAGGAAGACACGGAAGAATACAAAGACTAATGGAAATATCATTATTTTGTATTCTCTGAGGTAAGGCACTGACAACTGCGTACATTTTTGATAGAATCGTATATATATTTTGACATTCGATTTGATGATAGAATGCAAAGTTTCTCTTAGGAGGAGTCAAAAATGGATCACGCAGTCCATGCGGAGAATAACCAGACGCAAGCACAATATGAAGACATCCATCACTCAGACAAAGGTGAAACCATACCTTTCTGCTCTCATTTACACGTCCAAGGGCCCAGATGCGATGAAGTCGGCGCACATTATCATGAAGACATTGAAATAATCTACGTACTCGAAGGAACATTTTTAGCCTCAGTAAGCGGTCACGAGTACAGTATTTCAAGCGGGGATCTCCTTTTAGTAAATTCCAAGGAATCCCATGCATTTCGACGCTTCCCTCTGTGCCGGTATATTTGTCTTCAATTTGATCCTTATGTCCTATTCTCAACTTCAAGGACATCCTTTGAAGCGCGGTATATCATGCCTTTCATTATGTCGAGCTCCTCTCCTCAGCGGGTCATTCCGGCAAATGAGCTTGAAAAGACAAATGTCGGATCTCTGGTTGAAGATGCCAACCGCGAGTTTTGTGCGCGTGAGTATGGATTTGAACTGGCTGTCAGGTCGAACATCTGTCAGATCTTCCTCTGGTTTCTACGCAAGTGGCATGCACAGGGTGTCAACATGAGTATTACATCAAGCATGCGCAGCGAAGATATCACGCGGCTCGAAAGCGTTCTCACATACATTGACCAAAACTACATGCATACCGTAAGTGCAGAAAGAATGGCATCTTTGTGCAATATGAGCTACAGCTATTTTTCCAGGTTCTTTAAAGCGTCCATCGGGAAAACATTTTCCGAGTACTTAACTTATGTCCGTGTTACGGAAGCAGAAAAACTCCTGGTAAGTTCCAACATGAATGTCAGTCAGATCGCTTTGGAGACCGGCTTCTCAAATGCCAGTTACTTTATTACACAGTTTAAAAGGCACAGGCACATGACGCCGAAAAAATTCAAACAGCACCTCCTGATCGAAAGTACGCCGACATAATATGTACATCACACCAAAAAGGACTGTTCCCGGGCATAAATTGCCGGGAACAGTCCTTTTTCGATTTATTTCAAGCGGCTATTAATATTCTTTGCGCTTTTTTCTTTCGCGCGGCTTATCGGACGACTCGACCTTCTTCTTATCATCATATTTTCTTGGCTCCGAATGTTTCTTGTCGTCATATTTTTTGGCTTCAGGACGTTTCTTGTCATCATAGCGTCTTGGTTCTGAGCGATACTCTTCCGTTCTCTTTTTGCTGAAGGGCGTTCTTTCAGCAGGAGCTGATCCGGCCGTTCCCTGAGAATCATTCTTCAGCTCAACATTAACAACAGTCCGGCCGATTCTTTCCTTGTTGGTTTTGCTGACCACCTGGTCAGCTACCGCGACAGGAACATCTACGAAGGTATATTCGTCAAAAATGGCAATGGCACCGATATCTTTTCCAGGAATTTCACCATTGGAAGCGATGAACTGCACAATCTGATTCGGGCGCATATGGTCCTTTATTCCGACATTCAGAAACAAACGCTGCATGCCGGCTTCGACATTTTTACCGTGATTCCTTGTATTCGGAGGAGGAGTTCCGCCGTTAAGCTCTCTGTTTCTGGCTCTTTTTGCAAAATCTTCATAAGGGACGACTTCCTGTATTTCATCGCGCTGTGCAAGTGATTCTCCGCAAAGCTGCTTGAGGAGAGCTGCTGCAACATCAGTTGTGGTGTAGAAATGATCATCATCTGAAGAAGTATTCAATCCTTCCACATACTGGTCGATATAATTGACATAATCGGCAAGGTCGCCTTTGGCAAGAACACTCTCAGTGCCGGAAAGAACACCTGTGATTCTGCTCTCCTGAACATTAACAAGAGTAGGAATAGCGGCACGGCTGATTGTTGCTTTCACAGTGTGCTGAATGTTTTTCAGATCGATGATTTCACGCCCGACAACAAATGTATATGCCTTGCCTGTCTTTCCGGCGCGAGCTGTACGTCCGACTCTGTGAATGTAGTACTCATCGTCGGAGGGAAGGTCGTAATTGAACACGACTTCGATATCGTCAACGTCAATTCCGCGTGCGGCAACATCGGTTGCTACAAGCAAATCAAGCTTTCCGGATCGGAACTGCTTCATAACTCTGTCACGGGATGCCTGTTTCATATCCCCGTGAAGCGCTTCAACAGAATAGCCGCGAGTATTGAGCTTGTCGGTAAGCTCGTCAACTTTTCTTTTGGTATTACAGAAAACCAACGCACGGGTAACATTACCCGCATCAATAAGGCGAGACATTATCTCGACTTTATTGGACTCCCTGACTTCAATATAGAACTGCTCTACAAGAGGAATGGTCATCTCCTTTGAAGCAATTTTTACATGAATCGGATCTTTCAAATACTTATTAGTCAACTCAACAATAGCTCTGGGCATGGTAGCAGAAAAGAATACCTTCTGTACGTCGTCCGGAGTGGATTCAAGAATCGTATCAATGTCCTCTTTGAATCCCATGTTAAGCATTTCATCGGCTTCATCAAGCACGATTTTCTCGAGATTCTCCAGCCGGAGCGTTTTTCTTCTCATGTGATCCATTACGCGGCCGGGGGTTCCTACAATAATCTGCGGCTTACGCTTCAGGGCCAGGATCTGACGATCAATCGGCTGTCCGCCATAAATGGCAACGATCCGGACACCCTCTTTATATTTGGCGACATTATGCAGTTCCTCTGCAATCTGAATGGCCAGTTCTCTTGTCGGAGACAGAATAAGTGTCTGGATATGGTTGGATCCCGGATCAACGGAATCAATTACAGGTATGCCGAAAGCGCAGGTCTTTCCTGTGCCCGTCTGAGCCTGTCCGAGCAGATCTCTGCTTTCAAGAATGTGCGGAATAGTCTCAGCTTGAATAGGAGTAGCCTCTTCAAAGCCCATGTCTGTAAGTGCCCTCAATATCTCCTCAGAGATCGGAAGAGCGGAAAAAGATAAATCGTCCATAATTTCTCCTGACTGATAAAGCGGTCAA
>Ga0209540_10001028_pt1 | contig 22442 bp, 17 predicted proteins | sample BarGraIncu01121A_FD_184501 | JGI IMG/M metagenome (GOLD analysis project Ga0209540, IMG submission 184501) | Arctic peat soil microbial communities from Barrow, Alaska - Barrow Graham LP Incubations 011-21A (SPAdes) (version 2) | ecosystem: Environmental > Terrestrial > Soil > Wetlands > Peat... | reverse complement strand
ATTCGCCGTCCTCCGCCGCGTCATCCTCGGAGGAGGACCTCATCTCCTCAGCATCGTCCTCCCACGGCACGTCCGGAGAACGCTCGCCCGTCACAAGCCGCGTCATGCCCGTCGAGGGCATCGAGAGAAGTCGCGCGACCGGGTAGAGGACCGCGGTCAACCGCGTCGCGAGCGGTGCGACCGCAAGCCCGAGACCCTCGGCGTTGGCCGCCGCCATCGCGCGCGGGAGCGCCTCCCCGACACCGAAGACCAGGACCACGCCGATGAGCACGGCGAGGCAGGCGACGACCCAGAGCGGGACTCCGGCCATCAGCGCCGCGAGGACCGAGGCAGCGGCTGCCGCCACGGAGGCCGCGGCGATCGCTGATATGAGCGCGTGGACCGCTCCGACATGGCTCGGCTTGTCGGCCAGGTGAGCCAGCGCCGCGGCGCCGTGCTTGGACGAGTCGCGCAGGCGCCGTGCGCGCGCCGGCGAGACGGACGCGACCGATGACTCCGCGGCGCTCGCGACGAACGCGGCTACCAGCCCGCAGGCGGTGACGAGAAGGGCGATCGATGCTGAAAGTGCGGACAATGCTGCTCCCGGTGGCTCAGTTCGTGCCGGCGCGGGCAAGCGACGGCCACGCGGCGACTTCAGCTCCAGAATATCTGAAAGGCCGCGGTCGCGAGCAGAAAGCCCATTACTCCCCCCGCCACGGTCTGTGCGATCGTGTGCGCTTCGCTCTCCACGCGGCTCTGCGCGACCAGCGCGGCTATGAACAGCGCGAGCGCCATCGCCTTCGCCGAGTTGGTCGAGTACCCGATAGCCGCCGCCATCGCGAACGCCAGCGCCGTGTGCCCGCTGGGCCACCCGCCCCGCATGAACGAAGCGCCCTTCTCCATCGTTGCCGCCTTGGCGACCAGCACGGCGACGCTCGTCAGCCCCATAACGAGGATGGTCACCGTCGCGTCGCTCGCTCGGGAGCGGACGAGCAGAAGCTGCGCGAGCGAAGTGACGCGCGAGAAGAAGACGATGTAGCCGACGGCGACCGCGGTGACCGACGCGATGAGCACGGCCCCGGCCGCCACGTCCTTCGCCACGGCAGCGAGCGGGTCGTACCCCTCGACCGCGAGGTCGACGGTGGACTCGACCGCCGTGTTGATCAGCTCCGCGGTCAGTACCAGGCCGACGGCGAACACGAGTGCGATGAGTTCGAGGCCGCTCACGCGCAGCGCAAGCGCCGCGGTGAACACGACGGCGCTGGCCAGGAAGTGCCACCGCATGTTGCGCTGGGTGCGCAGCGCGTAGACGATCCCCCGGATCGCGTAGTCGAACGAGTACAGGAGCGAGCGGCTGCGCACCGCTGCCCCCTACCGGCCGGCTTCGGACCAGGCGTCGAGCAAGACGCGCTCGCGTGCCTGCATCGCGGCGGCGTCCGCGTCGGACTCGTGGTCGTAGCCGAGCAGGTGCAGGATGCCGTGGACCAGCAGCAGGTCGAGTTCGTCCTCGACGGTCGTCCCCAGTTCGGCCGCCTGTCTGCGAGCGACCTCGGGGGCGATGATCACGTCCCCGATGGTTATGGGCTCGTCGGAGCCCGCCGGGCACGGGTCGTCGCATCCGAACGACAGGACGTCGGTGGGACCGGCGATCCCGCGGTAGTGCTCGTTGAGGTGTGCTATCTCGTCGTCGTCGACGAGAGCGACCGACAGCTCGATCGCGTCGGGCGCCTCCTCCATGCGCAGCACGAACGCACCGAGCCTCTCGAAGGTCTCAAGCGCGAGCGGCTCGGGCTCACGGTTGGAGCTGGCTGTGACCTGCATCCCGGTCTCCTTCCGCATCGTCGGGGTACTCGACGCGCGCGTGCCGAAGCCCCGCCAGCATCTTAGCGTAGGCGACCACGGCCGCCTCCACGTCCTCATCGCTCATACCCGAAGCCGAGAGCTGACCGTCGGCGATCTTCGTGGCTACGACTCGCCGCACGACGCCCTCGATCTGCGCGGGCCCCGCGTCGGTCAGGCCACGTGCGGACGCCTCCGCGGCGTCGGCGAGCATGACGAGCGCGGCCTCGCGGGTGCGCGGAGGTTCGCCCTCGTAGCGGAACGGAGCCTCGTCGATGACCTCGCCGCCGGCCGAGGCCCTGCGATAGAAGTAGGTGACCAGCGAGTTGCCGTGGTGCTGGCCGATGATGTCGATGACCGCACGCGGGAGTCCCGCGCGCTCCGCCATCGCCACGCCGTCGCGCACGTGGGCCGTGATGATGAACGCGCTCTGCAGGGGCGCGGCCCCGTCGTGCGGGTTACGCATCCCCGACTGGTTCTCGGCGAAGAAGTGCGGACGCTCGAGCTTGCCGATGTCGTGGTAGTAGGCGCCGACCCGGGCGAGCAGCGCGTTGGCGCCGATGGAACGGGCGGCGGCCTCGGCGAGCGCGCCCGTCATGATCGAGTGGTTGTACGTGCCGTCCGCGCGCTCCATCAACTCGCGCAGCAGCGGCGAACCCGGGTCGCACAGCTCGAGAAGACGGATGTCGTCGTCGCGCAGCGAGAAGCGCGCGAGCACCGGCAACATCAGGAACGAGACCGCGAGGGCGATCCCACCGCCCACGACGCCCAGAGCGAGCGTGCCTACCGCTTCCCACCCCAGCCATCCTGACGATGCCGCGACACCTGCTGCGATCGCGAACAGGGCCGCGACCACGACGAAGCACAGCGCGATCAGCGCGAAGGACCCGAGCACGAGCCGGCGTCCGGCATCGCTGGACATGATGCCGCTGCGAGGCCACAGGCGCGACGGCTGACGACCCGCGTCACGCATCGGGGCCGGACTTGGCTTCAGCGGCCCGCGCATTGACCTTCGCCTCTTCGTAGCGGCTGTAGGCGGTGACGATGTGCTGGACGAGCTTGTGACGCACGACGTCGCGGCTCTCCAGCTCGATGAACGACACGTCGTTGACCCCTGCGAGGATGTCGCGTACCTGCCGCAACCCCGACTGCCCGGTGGGGAGGTCGATCTGCGTGATGTCGCCGGTGATGACGATCTTGGACCCGAAGCCGAGACGCGTCAGGAACATCTTCATCTGCTCGGCGCTCGTGTTCTGCGCCTCGTCGAGCACGATGAAGGAGTCGTTGAGCGTGCGGCCGCGCATGAACGCCAGCGGCGCGACCTCGATGACGCCCCGCTCCGTGAGCGACGTCGACTTCTCGATGTCCATCATGTCGAAGAGGGCGTCGTACAGCGGGCGCAGGTAGGGGTCGACCTTCTCGAACAGGTTGCCCGGCAGGTAGCCGAGCTTCTCCCCCGCCTCGACGGCCGGGCGCGTGAGGATGATGCGGCCGACCTCCTTGCGCTTCAGGGCGTCGACGGCCATGGCCATCGCGAGGTAGGTCTTGCCGGTGCCGGCGGGGCCGATACCGAAGGTGATCGTGTTCTTGCGGATCGCATCGACGTAGCGCTTCTGGCCGGCGGTCTTGGGGCGGATCGTCTTGCCGCGGTGCGTCAGGATGACGTCCGAGAACACCTTCACGGGGCTGAAGTCACCGCGCTTCAGCATGTCGATCGCACGATCGATGGCCTCGGGGGTCAGCGGAGCGCCGGCGTCGACCAACTGCAGCATCTCCGTGAACAGCGCCGAGACGGCCTGGGCCTCCTGCGGGTCGCCGGCGATGGTGATCTCGTTGCCGCGCACCCTGATCTCGGCCTCGAACTGGTCCTCGATCAACTTGAGAAGATGGTCGCCCTGCCCCAGCAGGTCGACCATCTCACGTCCGGGCGGCACGACAAGACGGATCTCGGCTTCCTGCATGTGGCGCTCCTCCAAGACGGTTGTGGGAGGCGTGACGGTCACTGAGATTCTAGCACCGTGCCGCTGTAGCCCCGGCCGTCGGTGGCGTCGATCCGCACGCGGAGGACGGTCCCACGGCGCAGCGAGTCGGAGGCCACCTCGACCCCGAGGGAATCGTCCGCCGTTCCGCGTGCCACCCCGCCCGACACCCGTTCGATGCACGCCGACATCCCGGTCCCCACGCGTTCGAGCGTGTGAGCGCGCAGGAGCCGCTCCGAGAGGGCACGCAGCTCATCGGCGCGCGCCGACTTCACCGCGGGCGCGATCTGATCCCCGCGCGATGCCGCCGGAGTCCCCGCACGGGGCGAGTAACGGAACACGTGCAGACGTGTGAACCCGGCACCCTCGATGAAAGTGAGCGACTCCTCGAAGTCGCGGTCGGTCTCGCCGGGGAACCCCGCCATGACGTCGGTCGTCACCGACAGTCCCGGGATCGCGGCCCGCGCCTGCTCCAGCGCCGCGGCGTACCCGGACGCCGTGTAGCCGCGACCCATCGCCTCCAGGGTCGCGTCGGAACCGGACTGAAGCGGCACGTGCAGGTGAGGCACGATCTTCGGCGTCGACGAGAGGGCGTCGAGCAGACGTCGGTCCAGGTCCAGCGGCTCGATGGAGGAGAGATGGATCCGGGCCATCGGTGTCGCAGCCACCGCCTCGATCAGCGACGCCAGGCTGCGGGCCCCCGCGGGGTCGTCGTATCGTCCGACGTTCACGCCGGTCAACACCACCTCGGGCGCACCCGCGCGCGCGAGCACGCGCACCCGTTTGAGGACGTCGGAGGTCGCCACGCTGCGCGCAGACCCGCGCGCGTCGGGGACGATGCAGTACGAGCATCGATGGTCGCAACCGTCCTGGACCTTCACCATGACGCGCGTGCGGCCGAGCGTCACCGGACGGAGGGCCTGCGTCGTGCTCGGGACCGGGACCACCCCCGCGAGTTCCGCCACACGGCGCGGAAGCGCCGTGTGGTCCGGCTCGACCACGACGCGCGGATCGATGTCCCGAAGCCCCTGCGGATCGATCGCCGCCAGACATCCCGTGACGAGGACCGTCGTCGCCCCGCCCGCGAGCGCGTGGCGGACGGCCTTGCGGGCCTTCGCGTCGGCCTCGCCGGTAACGGTGCAGGTGTTCACGACGACGATGGCTGCGTCGTCGGTGTCCATCACGACGGTGCAGCGACCGGCAAGCGCCTCAGCGAGCGCCTCACTCTCGGCGCGGTTGACCTTGCACCCGAGCGTGCGCAGCGCGATGCGGGGAGGCTCAGCGGCCACGGCCACCCAGCGCACCGAGTTCGTACGCGGTTATCGCGACGGCGACCATGGCGGCCGTCTCCGTGCGCAGGACCGTCGACCCGAGGGAGACGATGCGCGCGCCGGCGTCCTGGAGCGCGTCGACCTCCGCTGTCTCGAACCCGCCCTCGGGGCCCACGACGACGAGGACCGACGCGTCAGCGGTCGCGTCCTCAGCGTCGAGCGCCGCCCCGATCCCGACGGCCGTCGAGGCGGCCTCCTCCCAGGGAACCAGAACGACGTCGAAGCGACCCGCCTCGACGAGCAGCGCGTCCACGGACATCGGCTCTCGCACGACCGGGACCTCGGAGCGCTGCGATTGCTTGGCGGCCTCCTCGGCGATGCGGCGCCAACGGTCTCCCCGGCGGCCCGCGCGGTCCTCGTCGAGACGCACCACGCATCGGGCGCTGGCCAGCGGCCAGATCTCGGTCACGCCCAGCTCGGTGGCCTTCTGGATGGTGAACTCCATGCGCTCCCGGCGAGCGATTCCGGCGGCCAGCACGACGCAGGGCTGCCGCGGACGTTCGATCGCCGGGCCGATGTCGGCGGTCACGCGTTCGGACGACGCGGACACGAGTGTCGCCTCGGCCTCCCGGCTATCGGGGTCCGCCACGATGATCCGGTCCCCGGGACCGAGTCGCAACACGCGCGCCATGTGATGGCGGTCGGACTCGCTCGTCTGCAACTCGACGCCGCACGAACCGTCCTCCGGCAACGCGCCCTCGAGAAAGAACCGGTGCAGCGTCATCGATGTCCCCCTAGAGTCCCAGCCAGTCGCGGACGCGGTCGAGCTTCGAATGCTCCGTCACTTCGCCCATGGTGCCGGCCAGCTGCTCCAGGAGCTTGCGCTGCTCCTTGGTGAGCTTGCGCGGGACGGTGATGTTCACGTGCACCACGAGATCGCCGTTCCCGGCCCGATGCCTCGGCATGCCCTCACCGCGGGCGGTCAGGATGTCGCCGTTCTGCGCCGCCGCGGGGACCTTCACGGTCACGGAGCGCCCGAACACCGGTACCCGGACCTCACCTCCGAGCGCAGCCACGGTCATCGGGACCCCGGCGCGCGCGTGCAGGTCGTCGCCCTCCCGGTGCAGGAACTCGTGGGGCCGGATGCGCACGGTCACGATCAGATCACCGGTACGGTCACCCCTCAGACCGGCCTCACCCTTGGAGGTGACGCCGATGCTCTGACCGTCGCGGATCCCCGCCGGGACCTCGACCTCAACGGTCTCGCGGACCTGTACACGGCCCTGCCCCCCGCACGACGGGCAGGGCGGGTCGACGACCGTTCCCGTTGCTCCGCACGTCTCGCACGCGGCCACCGACTGGAACGTTCCCAGGAAGGTGCGGCGCGCCGAGCTCACCTGGCCGGTCCCCTGACACACCGGGCAGGTCTTGACGGTCCCGCCTTCGGCGGCGCCCGATGCGGAGCACGTCGCGCACGGCGCGAGCCGGTTGTAGGTGACCTGCTCCGTGACTCCGGAGAAGGCCTCGTCGAGGCTGATGACGACCTGAGCGGACATGTCGCGGCCCTCGGTACGGACCTGCTGGCGCCCGCCGCCGCCCATACCCTCGAAGATCACCGAGAACAGGTCACCGACGCCACCACCGAACGGGTCCCCGTAGCCGTAGCCGCCGCCGAAACCCTGCTGCGGTTCGGCGGTGCCGAACTGGTCGTAGTTCGAGCGCTTACCGGTGTCCGAAAGCACCTCGTACGCCTCGTTGAGCTCCTTGAAGCGCTCTTCGGCGTCCTCATGGTCGCTCGTGTCCGGGTGCACATCGCGCGCGCGGCTGCGATACGCCTTCTTGATCTCGTCGGCGCTGGCTCCGCGCTCGACTCCGAGCACTTCGTAGTAATCGCGTGTGGAGGGCATCTGTCTCCCGGGAAGGTCGTGGGGGTTGTCGTCAGGTCGGCGTCGGCGGGCTAGCCGAGCGCCTCGGTCAGGCCGTCGGCGGCGGCGCGCACCGCGCTGACCGCGCGCGGGTAGTTCATGCGCGTCGGGCCTATGACGCCCACGAGGCCGCCGGCGCCACCCGCGTCGTAGTGTGCGGTGACCACGGAAAGGCGATCGAGCCCGACCGGGTTCTCGGAACCGATGCGGATCGCCACGTCGCCCGGGTTCATGACCTGCGTCAGGACCTGCAGCGTGGCGAGGCCATCCTCGAGCAGTTGGATCAGCGGACCGACCAGACGGGGATCGGCAAACTCGGGCTGCGCGAGCAGCGCGGGCATGCCGCCTGTGACCACGCGGTCCCCGTCGGTCTCGAGCAGGCAGTCGAGGACCTCGTCGATCAGCGTGACCGCCACGCGCGGCGACACGCCGGCCACGGCCTCGACGCCACCTCGCACTCCCCGCACGTCGTCACCGATCTTGCCCTCGAGCGAGGAGTTCAACAGCCGCTCCACGCCCGCGAGCTGGTCGCTCGTGACGATCTCCGGGAGCTCGACGTTGCGGTCGGCCACCCTCCCCGAATCGGTGACCACGACGACCACCGCCCGCGTCTCGGCGATCCAGACGAGGTTGATGCGTCTGATGCGCGCACGACGCAGGGCAGGCGCGATGACGATGGCGACGTAGCTCGTGAGCCGGGACAGCAGCGTCGAGGTCTCGCGCATCGCCTCGGCCAACTCGTGCTCGAGCGCGATGAACTGACCGTGCACCGACTCCACCTCGTCAGGCGTCAATCCCCCGCCGGGATCCGCCTCCATCATCGCGTCGACGAAGGCGCGGTACCCGGAGTCGGTGGGCACGCGACCCGCCGAGACGTGCGGCTGGAATACGTAGCCGCTCTCCTCGAGAACGGAGAGCTCGTTGCGTACGGTCGCCGGGCTGACCCGCAGGTCGTAGCGCTCGACCAGGTGCCTGGAGGCCACCGGTTGAGCGCTGCGGACGTACTCCTGTACCAAGGCGGCGAGCACTGAGCGCCTGCGGTCGGAGAGCATGGTTGGTAGCAGTCCGTTCTTGACGGCGCGCCTGCACGGTGCGGGCGCGAGCGGCTTCATTGGCAGTCGATTATAGCGAGTGCCAACCCGGGATGCGACAGAGCGCGGCGTCACGGACGCGAGGGCTGTCCCGCCGTCCAGATCGCGCCGAAGACGCGGTTGCCCAGCAGCCAACCCCGCTCCGTGGTGGTCCAGATCGCCTCGCCATCGACGGCCTCCCGCACGCGCACGAGGCCCTGCCCGTCCAGCTCCGAGAGCACCTCGAGGACTCCGGCGTCGGCGGCCTGGGAGGACGTGATCCCGCTCGCCAGCCGCAGCCCGAGCATCGCGTCCTCGCGCGCCGCCTCCGCGGCGCTCAGGAACTCGAGCGGCACGGGCGCTTGAAGCGGCCTGCGCAGGTAGTCGGTGAGGGAGACCTCCCGGGTGAAGCGCACGCGAGCGGGGCCGGGGACGCCGTCGGGCGGTGACTCCCAGCCCTCCCCGTCCGCGACGCTACGATACTGCGCCATCGTGAGCATCGACGCCGCGTGCGGCCCGACGCCCAGATACGAACCGCCCGTCCAGTACACCAGGTTGTGCCGCGCCTCGTGCCCGGGCTGGGCGTAGCTCGCGACCTCGTAGCGCAGCATGCCTTCGGCGGTAAGCGCCACCTCGGCGGCCAGCATCATGTCAGCCGCCTCGTCGGGATCGGGCGCGGGCAGCCGTCCCCCGGCGATCGAGGCGGCCAAGGGTGTGCCCTCCTCGACGGACAGCGGATAGACCGAGAGGTGACGGGCGCCGCAGCGCACGGCCTCCTCGAGCGTGGCGACCCAGGATCCGGGCGTCTGCCCGGGAACGCCGCAGATCAGGTCGATCGAGAACGCGGCTCCGGAGTCGCGGAGGATCCGGGTCGCCTCGCGCGCCTTCTCGGCGTCGTGGCAGCGCCCGAGTGTCTTCAGCACGTCGTCGTCGAAGCTCTGCACGCCGAGCGAGAAGCGGGTCACGCCCGCCTCGATCAGCCTCGCCACCAATGCGGCGTCGGTCGTCTCAGGGTTCGTCTCTATGGTGACCTCGGCGTCCGGACGCACGTTCGCGGTCTCGAAGAGCCCTTCCACGAGGCGCACGAGTCCATCGGCCAGCAGTGTCGGAGTCCCCCCACCGATGTAGAGCGTGGGAACGTCATCGAGGAGGTCATAGTGCGACCAGTGCCCGGCCTCGAACAGCGCGGCGTCGACGAAGGGGGCGTGCAGCTCCCCGCCGCCGGCCTGCGAGTAGAAGTCGCAGTAGGCGCACTTTGAGACGCAGAAAGGCACGTGGACGTAGAGCGAGACGGGCTCCGGCCTCGTGCCCACGCCGGGAGTGGGTGTGGTGAGGTCAGTCATCGACCTTCAGGATGGCCATGAAGGCCTCCTGCGGCACTTCGATGGTACCGACCTGCTTCATGCGCTTCTTGCCCTTCTTCTGCTTCTCCAGGAGCTTGCGCTTGCGGGAGATGTCGCCGCCGTAGCACTTGGCGATGACGTCCTTGCGCATGGCGCGGACGGTCTCGCGGGCGATGATCTTGCCGCCGATGGCCGCCTGGATGGGCACCTCGAACATCTGCCGCGGGATGATGCCGCGCAGCTTCTCGGTCAGCATCTTGCCGCGCGCGAAGGCCTTGTCCTTGTGGACGATGAACGACAGCGCGTCGACGGGCTTGCCGGCGAGCAGGACATCGAGCTTCACGAGCGCGCTCGGGCGGTAGTCGGTGACCTCGTAGTCGAGCGAGGCGTAGCCGCGCGTCCGGCTCTTGAGCTGGTCGAAGAAGTCCATGATCAGCTCGGAGAGCGGCATCTCGTAGTGCATCTCGACCGTCGTGCCACTGAGGTACTGCATGTTCACGAAGGTGGACCGGTGCAGCTCGGTGAGCTCCATGATCGCGCCGACGAACTCCGGCGGCACCAGCACCGTGACCTTGAGGTACGGCTCCTCGATCCTGTCGACCGTGCCCGGCTCCGGCATGTCCTGCGGCGAGTGGATGGAGAGCATCTCCCCGTTGGTCTTGTACACGTGGTATTCGACCGAGGGCGCCGTCGCGAGCAGATCGAGGTCGAACTCGCGCTCGAGACGCTCCTTCACGATCTCCATATGCAGGAGTCCGAGGAAGCCGCAGCGGAAACCGAAGCCCAGAGCGTGGCTGCTCTCCGGTTCGTAGATGACCGAGGGATCGTTGAGGCGCAGCTTGTCGAGCGCGTCGCGCAGCTCCGGATACTGGTCCCCGTCGATCGGGAACAGGCCCGTGTACACCATCGGTTTGACCTCGCGGTAGCCGGGGAGCGGCTCCGTTGCGCCGTGCTTCGCCAGGGTGACGGTGTCACCGACCTTGACCAGCGAGGTGTCCTTGAGACCGGTGACCAGATAGCCGACCTCGCCGACCCCGAGCTGCTTCACGGGAACGTGGACCGGCCGACGCACGCCGACCTCCTCGACATCCGTGACAGTGCCGGAGGCCATCAGCTGCACCTTCATGCCTGCCGCGATGTGACCGTCGATGACACGGATCAGCGCGACCACGCCACGGTACGCGTCGAAGTAGGAGTCGAAGATCAGCGCCTTGAGCGGGGCGTGCGGATCGCCCACCGGATGCGGGACGTGCCGGACGACCGACTCGAGCGCCTCGCGCACGCCCTCGCCCGTCTTGCCCGAGGCCAGGACGGCCTCGTCGGCCGGGATCGCAAGCGCTTCCTCTATCTCGTGGCGCACACGCTCGGGGTCTGCGGACGGCAGGTCGATCTTGTTGATGAGCGGGATGATCTCGAGGTGCGCGTTCATCGCCATGATCGCGTTGGCGACGGTCTGGGCCTCCACACCCTGGGTGGCGTCGACGACGAGGACGGCCCCTTCGCACGCCTGCAGGGACCGCGAGACCTCGTAGGTGAAGTCCACGTGGCCCGGCGTGTCGATCAGGTTGAGGGTGTACTCGACTCCGTCGTCCGCGGTGTAGAGCACGCGGACGGCCTGCGCCTTGATGGTGATTCCGCGCTCCCGCTCGATGTCCATCGAGTCCAGCACCTGCTCGACCATGTCCCGGTCCTCGATCGTGTGCGTCAGTTGCAGCACGCGGTCGGCGAGCGTGGACTTCCCATGGTCGATGTGCGCGATGATCGAGAAGTTGCGGATGAGTGTGGGGTCAGTCATGGCTGCGTATCATACCAGCCCTCGAGTGCGGTGCGGCGCCGGGTTCCCGGCGCACCCTTCATCGACCCGTTGAGCGTAGCACCACGCCGCGACAGCGCGCGCAGCGGCCACCCATGCGGCTACGCCCGGCGGCGTGGCTGCGCTTGTGGGAGCCCCGCCGCCCGTGCTACCATCTCGGGGTTCGTCCGCACCCCACTGCGACGGGCACCATTCGAATTCTTTGGAAGGACCGATCCAGTAATGGCGAATATCAAGAGCCAGAAGAAGCGCATCCTGACCAACGCGAAGGCGGCGGACCGCAACAAGTCAGTCCGCTCGAGCGTCAAGACCGCGGTCAAGAAGGTCAACGAGGCCGTCGCCGCCGGTGACAAGGCGGTCGCCGCCGCGAACCTGCAGGCAGCGAACCGTGAGCTCGACCGCGCCGCGAGCAAGGGCGTCATCCACAAGAACCAGGCCGCGAACCGCAAGAGCGGGCTCGCGAGCGCCGTCGCCAAGCTGCAGGGCTAACCGCCCCCACGCTTCACGGCCTGACCGCTCCGGCGGTCGCGATGATCCAGCGTTCGAGAACGAGCCCGGCATCCGCCGAGCTCGTTTTCATTTGCTCTTCGGCGTCGGCCAGCCCCGACAGCGCCCGTGCCAGTTCGATGGGCTCGTAGCCGGAGGCCTGACGCGCCGCGTTGCGCGCGAGCCACGGGGCCATCCCGATCTCAGGAGCCATCGCATCCGGATTCATCCCGCGCGCGGCGAGCGCACGCGCGCCCACGAGCGCGCGCACGTGACGCGAGAGCATCGCATGGACCCCCAGCGGGCTCTCCCCGGCCTGCAGGAGGCGGTGCAGGATGCGCAATGCCTTGCCGGTATCCCGCTCCCCGACTGCGTCGGTAAGCTCGAACACGGACGCCGCGGCGCCCGCGGCGACCGCCTCCGACACGTCGACGGAGGTGACCTCGGCGCCCTCGCCCACGTAGGCGGCCAGCTTGTCGGCCTCCGAGTCGAGCCTGCGGAGGTCGCGGCCGACCAGGTCCACCAGCGCCTGCGCCGTGCCGTGCGACATCTTCTTCCCGCGCTCCTTCAGCAGACGGATCGCCTCGGCCGCATACTCGCTGCGCTTCGGCGCTGCGTACTCGTACACGACACCGGTCGCGGCTGAAGCGCGGTAGAGCTTCGAGTTCTTGGCTATCTTCGTCGCGACGAGCACCAGGCAGGTGAACGGTGCGGGATCGCGCGCGTACGCCGCCAGGCCCTCGAGCGAGGCCGCATCGAGCTTGTCGACGTCCCGGACGATCACCAACCGGCGATCGCTCATGAACGGCATCGTGTTGGCCGCGTTGGTGACCTCGTCGGCGGAGGTCGAGCCGCCGTCGAAGGTCTCAAGGTTGAAGTCGAGATCGGCCACGGCGGCGAGCCGGTCCCGGAGCCGCTTGACAGCGCGCTCCAGCAGAAGCTCCTCGGAGCCGTAGATGAGGTAGACGGGCTTGAGGTCGTTGAGGTCGCTGCTGGCCACGGTCCGGCCGTTCGATAGGGGGCTTCGGGAGTCCGGCCGCACTGCCGGCTCCCCACCGGATTGTCGCACAGGACGACGCGCGCCACGGGACCGCCGGCCGCTTCGGAGGCGCCTTGCGGCGAAGGAGCGCCCACCCAGGTCAGATCGCCCTGCAGGTCGGTGCGCTGGACCACCGCCCCGACCCCCGTCAGCGTATCGAGCGCGGTGGCCGACGGATGCCCGAACCGGTTGCCCGCTCCCACACTGATCAGCGCCCTGTCCGGCGACCACACGGCGAGCGCGGCCGGTACGTTCCCGTTGGGGCTGCCATGGTGCGCGACCTTCACGACCTCGACTTCACCCGACCACGCTTCGAGGACCCCCTGTTGCGCGCGCTCCTCCGCGTCGCCCAACAGCAGCGCGCGCCCTCCTCCCATCTCGACCAGCAGGACGACGCTGGTGTCGTTCGCGTCCAGGAGCCGTTCTCCGCCGCGAGGCCACAGCACGCGCACCTTCACGGTGCCCACCGTCCAGACCATGTCCCGTCGCAGGCGAACGACCGCGTCCGCGCGACGCGCACACGCCGCGGCCAACGCGTCCACGGCGGCGTCCTGCACGTCGGGAACGCCGATCCATCCGGGGCGCGCGACCCCGGCCAGACCGGGAAGTCCGCCTGTGTGGTCATCATGGGCGTGGGTGAGCACCAGACCGTCCAGACTCCGTATGCCGGCGCGCGCGAGAGCGCCACGAAGGACGGTCGGGTCGGGTCCCGTGTCCACGAGCAGCGAGTGCGGCCCGTCGCGCACGAGGATCGCGTCCCCCTGACCCACGTCGAGTACCACGATGCGAGCCGGGCCGCCCGCTGCCGCGCCCCACGTCGCCACCGCGATCAGGATCGCGGCGAGCGCCACACCGAGCCGCACCCGCACGGCGCGTCGCGGCCGGGGCCACGCCAGCCACAGCGTCACCAACGCGACCCCCCACGTCACCCATACCGGCCACGACACGACGTCGCTCGGAACGAACGAGCCCGGTACCGCGGCAGCAGCCCACACGCGCGCCGTGACCCCGGCGATCGCCGAACCGGACCTGAGGAGCACGTCGCCGGCTGCGGGCCACGCCGGGAGAACCAGGGCGCCGGCCATCCCGGCCACCACCGCGCCACCCGCGAGCGGCGTCGTCGCCACCAGCACCAGTGGCCCGAGAAGCGCAACCCCGCCGAACAGCGTCGCCGAGAGCGGCGCGACCCCGCACTGCGCCGCGAGCGACGCCCCCACCGCCTGGCCCGCGCTCCGGCCCAGCACGGGGCGGACCCACGCCTGCGCGAGCCCTCCGTAGAGCGCGATCGCCGTCAGCGCGAGGGCTCCCAACAGCAGTCCGACATCGTACGCGGCGCTCGGTTCGGGCAGCAGCAGGATCAGCACGGTGGCGCCCAACGCAGCGGTCGCGTCCCGCCGTCGCCCGGCAGCGCGCGACAGGGCGGCGGTGCCGGCAGCCATGACCGCGCGCATCAGCGACAGCCGAAGTCCTCCCGCCACGGCGACCAGTGTGACCGCAACGATCGTCACGAGTGTCCGCCCCCGCCGGCCTGCTCCCAGCGCTCCGGCGATCCTTCCCGCGACCAGGACCAGTGCGGCCAGGTGGAGCCCGGACGCCGTGACCGCCCACGCGACGCCCACAGTGCGGGCATCCTCCAGCGCTCCCAACGCTGCGCCGCTCGCAGGCACGCCGAACAGCATCGACGCCAGCAACGCCGGGCCCGTGCCCGGCAAGGCGGAGAGCGCGTCGAGGGCACGAGCGCGCCAGGCGGCGACGATCCCGAGCACGCCGGGCGCCCATCCCGCGCACGCGACCCGCCACGGAGAGGCGCGCAGCGCGTCCCCGCGCCTGAACGCGTCCGCCGAGTCGTCCTGCCGGACCAGCGCGCGCAGGCGGGTGCTCATGCGTACGCGCGACCCGTAGTCGGGTAGCGCGGCACCGTCGGGCCAGGTGACGACCGCGGTCACACCCCACGGCGCCTGGTCGAGGCGCACCTCAACCGTCGTACCGAAGAGGCCCGTGCGGGCATCGGCCGCCACCGTCCCCATCCAGTCCCGCGGACCGGCCGCCTCCAAGCGCGCCGCTGTGGCCGCCGCAAAGGCGCCGTGGCCGGCCGCAATGGAGAACGCCAGCGCACATGCCCAGATCACCGGCCGCAGCGCACGGGGACGCGCGAGGACCGCCGCCGGTACGAACGCGATGGCCAGGGCCACCACAGCCCACTGCGCCGAGGAGCGTCCGTTCAGCCAGGCACGCAGCGCGACCTCAGTACCCGCGAGCGATGACAGCCACACCACGACCGCCACCCACCACAGGGGAGAGATCGACGGGCGCACGACCCCGCCGTGCGGATCCGCCCTCACCCGACGGTCACGAGGTCCTTGAGCGAGTCGAACTTGGAGGGTCCGATGCCGGGCACGCGCAGCAGGTCGTCCACCGTGCGGAACGGTCCATTCTCTGTGCGGTCGGAGACGATCTTGGCGGCCGTTGCGGGCCCTACCCCCGGCAACGTGTCGAGTTGGGCTTCGCTCGCGGTGTTCAGGTCGATCTTGCCGGGGCGCGCCGCTCCCGCGGTCCCCACCGCGGCGCCGACGACTCCGCCCTCCCCCTCGCGCGGCACGGCGATCTGCTCACCGTCCGCCACCACCCGCGCGAGATTGACAGCAGCTTGATCGGCCGGCCCGAGCAACCCGCCGGCCGCGGCTACCGCGTCAGCCGCGCGAGAGCCCCCGGGAAGCCGGTAGACGCCCGGGCGACGGACCTCGCCGACGACGTGGACCGTGACCGTCGCGAGCAGTGCCGGCGGAGCGCCGGACGAGGACTCCGACGAGAGGCCGGCGGCCGCGGGAGCCACCGGTCCGGCCACACTCGCGGTCCCAGCCGACGCGAAGGCGCCGGACCACCACAGGCCGCCAGCGACGCACAGGGCCACCGCCACGCCCGCCCACGTCGCGGCCCTTCCCGTCGACGGGAGGCCGTCGAACCCGGCCCGGCACGCCAGCTCCTCACCCCAGTCCCGCAACTCCCTCAGCACGTGAAGGACGCCCCCTTTGCGCGGATGCGGACGCAGGGGGCGTCCCGTGGATCCTCTGTGTGCGAACCCGGATGGGGCTCGCGTTCTCGAGCATGCGCGGCGAGGCTTACCGGAGCCCTACCGTCCTCTCACGCGGACGCCAACTCAGCCCGCAACGACGCTCACGAGCTTACCGGGAACGACCACGACCTTCCGCACGGTCTTGCCCTCGAGGTGGAGGACGACGTTGGGCAGGGCTAGCGCGGCGGCGATGATGTCGTCCTGGGCCGCATCGACCGCCACGGTGAGACGGTCGCGCACCTTCCCGTTGACCTGGACGGGCAGTTCGACCTCGTCGGCCACGAGTGCTGACGGGTCGAACTCCGGCCACGGCTCACTGTGGACCGAACCGGACTCGCCCAGGACGGCGCACCACAGCTCCTCGGCCATGTGCGGCGCGAAGGGCGCGAGCACCAGCGTCAGATCGTGGGCGACGGCGCGCATGAGCGCGGCATCGCGCTCCCCGGCCGGCACGTCGCGCCGGTAGTCGTGGGCGGCGTTGACGTACTCCATCAACGCGGAGATCGCGGTGTTGAACTGGAAGCGCTCGATGTCGTCGCCGCACTTGGCCACGGAAGCGGCCACAGCGCGTCGCAGAGCCTTCTCCGCCGCTCCGGGCGTGTGGGGTGCGTCTGCGCCGCCTGAGACCTCCTCGGCGATCTCGTCGACGAGTCTCCATGCGCGGTTCAGGAAGCGCCACATGCCGTCGAGACCCTCGTAGGACCAATCGAGGTCCTTGTCCGGCGGCGCCATGAACAGGATGTAGGCGCGCAGGGCATCGGCGCCGTACTTCGCGATCATGTCCTCGGGCGCCACGACGTTGCCCTTGGACTTCGACATGGTCGCGCCGTCGAGCTTGACCATCCCCTGCGTCAGCAGGTTGGTGAACGGCTCGCCGAAGTCCAGCATCCCCATGTCCCGCAGCATCTTGGTGAAGAAGCGCGAGTACAGCAGGTGCAGGATGGCGTGCTCGATGCCGCCGATGTACTGGTCGACCGGCATCCAGTAGCCGACCTTGGCCGGGTCGAACGGCGCCGAGTCGTTGCGCGCGTCGCAGTAGCGCAGGTAGTACCACGACGAGCAGGTGAACGTGTCCATCGTGTCGGTCTCGCGGCGCGCCGCTCCCCCGCACTTCGGGCACGTGGTCTCGTAGAAGTCGGGATGGTCGGCAAGCGTCTCGCCCTTCGTGACGTCGACGTTCAACGGCAGCAGGACGGGGAGCTGGTCTTCCGGCACGGGAACGAGTCCGCACGTCGGACAGTGGATCGCGGGGATCGGGTTGCCCCAGTAGCGCTGCCGCGAGATGAGCCAGTCGCGGAGGCGGAAGTTCACGGACTCCTCACCCAGGCCGCGCTCAGCCAGCCACGCCGTCACGGCGTGCATCGCCTCGGACTTCTTGCCACCGTGCATGCCCGTGAACTCGCCCGACTGCACCAGCGTGCCCTCCGCCGCGCACGCGACCTCCCACTCGACCTCGTCGAGCACGCGCTCCTTGACGCCGCCGAGTGTGGCGAGCAGCGGGTCGTCGTCCGAGATGACGACCGGTGGGATCGGCAGGCCGTACTTGCGCGCGAACTCGAAGTCGCGCTGATCGCCACAGGGCACGGCCATGACCGCGCCGGTGCCGTAGTCCATCAGTACGTAGTCGGCGACCCACACCGGCACCTTCGCACCGTTCACCGGGTTGACCACGTAGCGGCCCGTGAAGGCACCGGTCTTCTCCTTCTCGCCACCTGCGCGTTCGACCGCCGACTCGCTCGCCGCCTTGGCCACGACCTTCATGACCTCGGTCTCGTACGGAGTGCCGGCGACGAGCCGGCCAACGAGGGGGTGCTCGGGAGCAAGGAGGAAGAACGAGCAGCCGAACAGCGTGTCAGGCCGCGTGGTGAACACGGTGATGCGCTCGTCGGTGGGCTCACCGTCGACGCCGCACAGCATGAACACGACGTCGGCGCCCTCGCTGCGGCCGATCCAGTTCGCCTGCATGGCCTTGACGCGCTCGGGCCAACCGGTCAGACCGTCCAGGTCGTCCAGCAGCTCCTGCGAGTACTCGGTGATCTTCAGGTACCACTGCTCGAGTTCGCGTTTCTCGACCTTGGACTTGCATCTCCAGCACACGCCGTCGCCGATGACCTGCTCGTTGGCGAGCACGGTCAGGCACGAGGGGCACCAGTTCACCGGAGACGAGCGACGCTCGACCAGTCTGCGCTCCCACGCCTTCAGGAAGATCCACTGGCCCCAGTGGTAGTACTCGGGATCGCAGGTACGGACTGCGCGGTCCCAGTCGTAGCTGAAGCCCATGCGGCGGAAGGAGGCCGCCTGTGTCTCGATGTTGGCGTACGTCCAGGTGGCCGGGTGACTGGCCGACTTGATGGCCGCGTTCTCGGCCGGCAGCCCGAAGGCGTCCCAACCGATCGGGTGCAGGACGTTGAAACCGCGCATCGTTGCGTGCCGGGCGACCACGTCGCCGATGGTGTAGTTGCGGACGTGTCCCATGTGGATGTCGCCCGACGGGTACGGGAACATCTCGAGGACGTACTTCTTGGGACGTCCGGAGTCCTCGGTGACGTGGTAGAGGCCGTCACGTTCCCAGGCCTCCTGCCACTTCGGTTCGATGGCGATGGGATCGTACTTGGTCACGGCGTGCCCTCCGCGCGGATACAGTGGTCTCGTGCGGAGCATCATAGCGAATCCGAGCGCGACAGCCCCGTTCCTACCCCAGCGGGTTGCCGAAGTACTTCCAGTACAGCTTCCAGAACGAGGTGTTGCCGTGGAAGTGCGGCGTATAGCGGTAGAGGGAGTGCGTGGAGACGTTCGACGGGTAGACGGCCGCGCCGTCGATGTTCAGCGAGATGCCCTTGTGCCACGAATCGCGGTTGCGCGACAGTGCGCGCGCGCCACCCCAGATCTGGTTGCCGAAACCCTGATAGCTCGAGATGGTCCGGGAGTCCATCTTGCCGCAGCCCATCGCCCAATCGAGTGCGGTCTGCGAGGCGTTCGGGCGTGAGATGAGGGACTGTTCCTTCTGCAGCGTCGCAAGGATCACCTTCGGGCTCACGCCCCACTCCATCGCCTCGTCAGCGATCATCTGCGCCGCGGTCTTGCGCACCCCGTAGTGATCGCGCGCGGTATACGAGGCCAGGTCGCTGCCCTGACGCTCGAGGAAGGTCTGGATCCCCGCAGCCGTGAGGGAGCCGGAGGCCAGGAAGTTCTTGTCCGAGATGATGGTGTTGGGCTCATAGGGCAGCGGCGGCGTCGGGTTCCCGTCGTCGAGGGCCGCAGCAGCGGCGGCGGCGGCTGCTGCTGCATCGGCGGCCTCCTGCTCCTTGACCAAACGGGTGATCTGAGTGCCCAGCGAACGGATCAGCGTCGCCTGACGCGCGACGGCGGCGTTGACGATCGCGAGGCGCGCGTCGGCCTGCTGCCGAAGGGCGATCAGCTCCGTCTCACGCTGCGCCTGTTGCTGACGCAGGAAGTCGGCCTGTCGGCGCGAGGTCGTCAGCCCGTCGAGCAGCTGCGAATCGGAGTCCTGGATATAGGACAGCATGTCCATGCGGGAGAACAGATCGTCCAGCGTCTCGACGGAGAGCAGCGCCTGGAGCATCTCGTACCCCCCCGAGCGGTACATCGTCGCGACGCGCTCGTCGAGCAGCGCCTGTCGCGAGGCGATCTCGAACTCGAGCTGCTCGATCGTCGCGTTGGTGGAGTCGAGGTTCGATCGGGCGACGTCCAACTCCGAACTCGCCGACTCGTAGTCGGCCAGGGCCGTGGTGAGTTCGGACCGGGCGGCGGCCATCTGCGACTCGGCCTTGGCGACCTGAGCTCGCTTGGCGCGGATCGTCGCGCTGCGCGTGGCGGCCTCGGCGGGTGCGGCGACGGCCGCCACGGTCATCAGGGCCGCGGCACACAGGATCGACGCGAGTATCGCGGTGCGGAGCTTCGTGGTATCTCCCGGAGTCGGCTGCAGAGCGCACACAGGCACGATACACCGAGCGCGGGCCGCGGCGCGCGTCGAGGCCGGTCTGACGGCTACCTGACGACGATCCTCCGGCTCGGTGACACGGAGGCGGCGTACGTGGCCGTCGCGGCGAAGCGCACGCGGAAGTACCAGGTGCCCCTGGTCGCCGGCGAGTAGGTGTAGTACCAGCGATGGCCGCTGGTGGTGTGGCGGACGGAGAGCTTGTCCCAATGGTTCGAACCCGGGCGCTTGGCCCACACGACCACGTGGGTGTTCTGCGGCTGGGTCGACGAGATCGTCCCCGAGAAGTACACCGGGTGCCGGTGGGTCACGCTCGTGCGGTTCGACGTGATCGTCAGCCGCGTCGGGATCCGAACGATGACCGGCGGAGGAGTGACGTGGGATGCGGACACCGCGAACGTCGCCGCAACGGGCGTCTCGACGTTGCCTCGGACGTCGGCGGACCAGAACTCGAGCGTATGGGTGCCGACGTCGGAGACCGTGACGGACGTGCCCTCGACCTGCGCGGCACCATCGAGCCGGTAGTAGGTGTGCGCCACTCCCGAGCCGCCGTTGTCCGCGGCGTTGAGGTGCACGGTCGCCGAACCGACGTAGGAGCTCTGGACGTCGGATGTCGTGACCGGCGGCGTCGAGTCGACGGGGGCGAGCGCAAAGCTCCTGGAGCGGCTCACGCTCAGATCGACGACGAGGGACTGGGGAACGTAGCCCGAGCGCGAGTACGTGACGGTGTAGCTACCCGACACGATCCCCGGGATGCTGTAGGCGCCGTTCGCGTCCGTCGTGCCCGACGCGACCCCGCCCACCGCCACGGACGCGCCCGCGAGTGCTCCCCCGTCGGAGCTCGTGACCGTTCCCGTGAGGGTGACCGTGGTCACCAAAGGCGTGAGGGCGAGCGACACGGTCTTGCTGGTCGTGAGGTCGACCGCTCTCGACTGGGCGGAGTAGCCCGAGCGCGTGAAGGTGACGTTGTAGCTACCCGCCGGGATCCCGGAGATGCTGTACACGCCGTTCGCGTTCGTCGTTCCCGACGCCACCCCGCCCACGGCGACGGATGCGCCCGCGAGCGCGCCTCCGGCGCAGCTTGTGACCGTTCCTGAGAGAGTGACCGTGGTCACCAGAGGCGTGAGCGCGAGCGACACGGTCTTGCTGGTGGTGAGATCGACCGCTCTCGACTGGACGGAGTAGCCCGAACGCGTGAAGGCGACGTTGTAGCTGCCTGCGGGGATCCCGGAGATGGTGTACGCGCCGTTCGCGTTCGTCGTTCCCGACGCCACCCCGCCCACCGCGACGGACACGCCCGCGAGCGCGCCTCCGGCGGAGCTTGTGACCGTTCCTGAGAGCGTCGACGTGGCGACCGCAGCCGGGTAGATCGCGCGAATACCGGCGATGTCCCCGGCAGCGAGCACGCGCTTGCCCGTGTCTCCCTTGGAGCAGTAGCCGTACATGACCTGAGCGGAGTTCCCCGACTCGTACAGATCCACGAGAGACAGCGTGTGGCCGAGCTCATGTGTGCCGACGGTCTGCAGGTCGTACTTCGTGGGACTGCCGTCGGTCGAGAAGGCGTACGTGCTCACGTTGAAGGTGATGTCGAACTCGACGATGTGCTTCGTCATGGTGTTGAAGAAGTAGCGGCAATCCGCCAGTGCTGTCGGATCGTCGGTCACTCCTGCGGCGACGACGTTGTAGCCGTCCAGAGCCTGCGAGGAGTCGCCGGTCGTCCCCATGTACGTGTAGTCCATCGACGAACCCGGATCGGCCTCCCACGTCTGGGCGGCGACCTGGATCGCGGCGTCGGCGCCTGCCGGAAGACCGGTGGGGTTCACGAAGTAGCCGACCGGGAGTTGTGCGCCGTCCCAGTGGATGCCGTCCCAGCCGTACCCGCTGAGCGCGCTCTCGACCGCCGAGCCGAGTCCGGTCGCGGAGAAGCCGAGCACCCTCGCGACGGTGACGGGGGCCGTGACCGCCACTCTGTCGCGGCCCTTGTCCGCGACACCCACCGTGAGGAAGTCACCCACGCTCAGATCGGTGAAGACCTCCGACCACATACCGATGCCGCCGACCTCGCCGCCTGACATCGTGAAGGTGGCCGTCACCGCGCCCCCGCCCGAAGCGTCCGAGAGACGCACATCGGTGACGATCGTCCCGCTCCCCGGCACGACCCGGGACCCGAGGGCGACGACCGTGCCCGAGACGCGGTGAGACGACCCTCCGCCCGGGGAGGCCGCGTACGCCGCCGGCACACCGGTCATCAGCGCGAACGCGAGGGCGACGCTGCAGATCGCGACCAGGGAACGAGTTCGTGCGGTCATGACGTAGCCTCGAGACGACGCTGGCGGGCGGATCCGTGCTCTGGCCGCGGGCGTGTACGGCACACCACGCGGCGCAAACTTCGACATCCGATGTATCGGCCGCGCGGGCACCTCGCATGAGTGGTTCGCGACCACTAGGAGGAGGATCGCCGCCGGGGCACGAGGACCGAAGGGAACGGCGGACACGAGCAGGGCCCACCGTCTGCACGATGGGCCCTGCGTACGCGTCTATGGTGGAGCCAAGGGGGATCGAACCCCTGACCTCTTGGCTGCCAGCCAAGCGCTCTCCCAGCTGAGCTATGGCCCCACATCTGGGCGGCCCAGGTGCGGGCGCGAGGGACAGTATACGAACGGTGCC
>Ga0209540_10001027_pt1 | contig 22453 bp, 20 predicted proteins | sample BarGraIncu01121A_FD_184501 | JGI IMG/M metagenome (GOLD analysis project Ga0209540, IMG submission 184501) | Arctic peat soil microbial communities from Barrow, Alaska - Barrow Graham LP Incubations 011-21A (SPAdes) (version 2) | ecosystem: Environmental > Terrestrial > Soil > Wetlands > Peat... | reverse complement strand
TTGGCTGAGGACTTGAAACCGAATGTCAGCATACCGGCTCAACTGCGGCTGTAATACTAAACTGATCGCAAGGTGAAAATGCAGAGCGAGCCTGGTATACTGCCAGGGATACCACGGCTGTGCGAGGCTCTGCTCATGAACGATGTTGTGGTCATGCTCGGACACTGGCAGTTGGATGTCAACCAGGTGCGGGAGCGCGTGTACCGGGCCCCCACACCCCGCGAACGGGAACGCTGGCATGCCCTCTGGCTCTTGGCCCGCGGCTGGACGGCTGAGCAAGTGGCCGAAGCGTTGGGCCGAGACGTGCGAACCATCGCGGATTGGGAGGCCGATTTCCAGCAGCGCGGCCCAGCCGGGGTGGCGTTCGAGCAAAGCGGTGGTTCCCCCCCGCCCTCAGCCAGGAGCAACAGACCGAACTGAAGGCGGCGGTAGAGGCGGCCCCCAGTGCAGCCGGTTTGGAATGGGCCAGTTGGCACTGGAAGGCGGTGCGCGAGTTCGCGCAGGAGCGCTTTGACCTGCTGCTCAGCAGCCGCAGTTGCCTGAACTATCTGCACTGCCTGGGTTTCGTCGTCAAGCGGCCCAAGAAACGTCTGCTCAAGGCCAACGCCGAGAAGCGCGCAGCTTTTGTGGCCGCCTACATGACGCTGCGTCAGGAAGCGCAAGCCCAGGGGGCCAAGATCTTTTTCGTTGACGAAGCGCACTTCCGGGCGGATGTCGAACTGCGCGCCATGTGGGTGCCGCGCGGTGAGCCAGCCTTGGTCAATTCGACCAGCCCCAAATTGGGCGAGAAGGCCACCTACTACTCGGCGGTGTGCCCGGAAACAGGCGAGGTCGAGGCGATGGCAGTGAGTGGGAGCACTACGGCGGAGACCTCGGTCACGTTCCTGAAGCAGTTGCGAGCGAAGTACCAAGAGCCGTTGATCGTCATCTGGGACAACGGTCCGGCGCATCATGGACCGGAGATGCGCGCGTACTTGGCGACGCCGGATCTCAAGGTGCGGCTTGTGGCTTTGCCGGGCTACAGCCCAGATTTCAACCCGGACGAGGCTATCTGGGACTGGGTGCGCGAAGAAGTGACGGCGGACACCTGCTTTGGTACGGCGGCCAAGGTGCGCGAAAAGGTGGATGCCTTTTTCGCCCGCTTGGCGGAGCGCGCCAGTGAAGTCAAACAGCGCTGCCGCCGGCACCTGCAAGCCCAGGCGGATGCCCTGCTGCTCAAAGCCAGTGAGCCCAGTGAGGCGGTTGCGTCGGCACACCATGCATTGTCACCTTGCGATTAGTTCAGATTATATAGAGCAAGTGCGGCCGAGAGGGTGAGGATTTCACAATCCCGCGAAAAAGTCCGTCTTGATCTGGCTGTCCGGGATACCCATCTTGCGGAGCATGCGCTTCACCGAAGCCACCATCACGTTCGGGCCGGAGATGAAGAAGATCGCCTCTCTGCAATGCGGCGCGTAGGTCTGGATCATTTCGGGCCTGATCAGCCCGATCAGTCCCACCCAGCCGGGGCTCATGCCTTCGGTCTTTTCGGCGATGTAGATGGTACGGATGCCCAGCTCGCGTTCGGCCCGGTCGAACACGTCCTGGTAGACGAAGTCGTGCACGGTGAGGGCGCCGTAGAAGAGGGTGATGGGCCGGCGCCGGTGCGTATCCAGAAGATACTTGATCATGCTGCGGTAGGGCGTGATGCCGATGCCACCGGCGATGAAGACCAGGGGTTGGTTGGGGTTCTTGGGCAAGGTGAAGTCACCCGAAATCTGCCCGGCGATGATCTCGTCGCCGCGGTCCATCTCCAGCATAGCCTGTTTGTAGCTGCTGGAGGGGTCGTTGAAGCGTACGCCCAGGCGCAGGTCGGGCTCGGTGGGGGCGGAGGCCACGGTGAAGTAGCGGCGGTTCCCGCGGCTGTCCGGCTCTTCGTGGGCGAGGGTCCACTCCATGTACTGCCCGGGGGCGAAGGCCACCTTGCGGTTGGGGGCAAAGATGAATTCGTATGCGCGAGGCGAGATCTGGCGTTTGTGTTTCAGATGAAGGACCAGGCGGTTCTTGGGGCTGACCAGGTAGGAGAACGCGTTGCCGATCAGCAGGGCGATCTCCGGGGTGGTGTAGAACGACCCCAGGTGGAAGGCCGGGGCGAACAGCACACCCACCAGCGCCCCGTACAGGTTGCGCGGGTCGTTGGTCGGCGGGGTGGTCAGCGGCTCGGTCAGCATGACAAAGGCAAAGAAGAAGAACGGCGAGTAGAGGAACAGGACGCCCAGCGCCTGGCTGAGCGCCTGGCCGCCAAACAGCGCGCCCAGGCAGGTGACGACCACCGCTGCGGCCATAAAGCTCCAGACGAGCTTGAAGCGGCGGATCTTGCGCGTCATCAGCAGCCCGCCCACCAGGACAAACGGCAGCATGGTCGGGTTGCCGATCCACCAGGAGGCGGCCTGGTTGATGATGAGGTAGGTCAACGCCACGCCAAGGGCGGCCGGATTGAAGAGGTGCTTGCCGCGGATGTTGAGGATGTACTTCGAAGCCATGCATAGCACGGAAGCCCAGAACAGGAACCACAGGTCGCCGTACCCCCTGATGGGCGAGATGATCAGCGCGAGGATGAGGCCGGAGATGGCGCTGGATTCGACGTTGGCAGGCACCTCGTTCACGCGCGAAAAGGCGAAGTTTGTGACCGAGCACACGGCCAGGATAAAGGCGGTGGAAAAGAGCATGGCGTACGGGTCGTAAGCCAGCACGTGCGCGAAGCTGAACACCACCGCGATGCCGATCAGCGCGATCAAATAATACAACACCAGGCGGTACATGGTCACCCGGTTGAGCAGATTATCAATCCTTCTCATAGTCTACGTACCCTTCAAAGCCACTGGTGAAGGTGGCTAGTTGGCTACTGTCGATCATATAACCCTCAAATCCTTCCAATGATTCAATAAATCCAATACCTGTGCGGCCCATGGCGAACGCGGCGGTCGCGTAGCAGTCAGCTTCGGACACATCCGGGCCGATGACGGTGATCGAGAGAATCTCCGGGTCGGGCAGGCCGCCGGTGACGGGATTGTAGATATGCTGCCCGCGGATGTACGTCCCGGAGGTCGCCACGCCCCGGTTGCTGACGGCCAGGACTTTGACGATTTGGCCCATATTGAATGGGCTGCGGATGCCGGCGCGCCAGGGCCGGGCCTCGGCGTTAACGCCGGCGGCCTGGAAATCGCCGCCGGCCTCGACGTAAAAATTCTCGCAGCCGGCGTCACGCAGCATGTCCGCCGCGTTGGAGAGCGCCCAGCCCTTGACCAGCCCCGAGGGGTCGATCTTGCCGTCCTGGGCGATATTGAAGTAGCCGTTCGTTTCCAGGCGCATCTTCTCAGCCAGGGCAAACACGGTGCGCATGTCCAGGCTGGCCTCGCCGATGGTCAGCGCGCCCTGGTTGATCAGGGAAATCTCTGAGTTGGGCTTGTAGGTGGAGAATTTGTCGTCGATGTATTCGAAATAGGCAAATACGCGCGAAATCAACCTCACCCCGCTGATGGTCGTTTCCGGCGGCTCTGAGCGCCGCATACGACCAGATTTCTCTTTCTCTCCCCCTCGCTGCGAAGGGTAGAGGGGGCCGGGGGATGAGGCGGGCTCGACGATCGCCAGCGTGATCGGCATATCCCACATCAGGCGGGTCTCCGAAACCAGGTTGGGCATTACGGCTAGCCTTTGGCCTGGTTCAGCGCGGCCTGGAGCGACTGCTGGAAGCCTTCGCTGGTCAGCGTTGCGCCGGTGATGAGTTCCACATTAGCGGACTGAGCCTGGATAGCCTCCTGCTCGAGTTCCGGGTTGGCGATCGAGTTGATGCGCTGCGAAGTCCTGCGATCACTGGGGAATTGCAGGAACTGGACATTGCTGATCTGGCCGCTCTGGATCGTCGCCTGGACCTGAACATAGCCCCAGTTGACATCGAGCACAGGACCGGTGTAGGTGCCGTCCTTATAGCCGCTGCTCGGGGTCGAAGTAGCCGCGCTGGTCGCGGTCACTTCGGCCGTTGGCGCGGCCGCAGCCGAAGAAGGGGTGCCGGTCGCGGCCACCCCGGCCGTTGGCGCGGCCGCAGCTGAAGCTGTGGCCGCGTCGGTGGGAGTTCCGGCAGCCGTCATAGCCGCTCCGCTTGGCGTTGGAATAGCCCCGCCGGCGACCTGGGTGACGCGCCCCGCGGCGGTCGTGTGGTTCTCCAGGGCGTAGCCCCGGCAAAGGAGATTACGACAAATGCGGAAAGTAAGAATTTCTTGCTGGCTCGGACGAACCTGTTTTGTCTGTTGCGATTCTTCATGTAACTGTATGATGCCCGTCAAGAAACTGGCACCCCCCCCTTTCTTGCAGTGATAGTCTCCATTTTGGGAGCCTGGTCGTCTCATGATGTGGTGGAAATTCCTGTGTGCTTCCCCATAACATAACATTAACATGCCGGCAACATAACGTTAACATGCCGGCGTCTTTTTAAGCTGTGGCTGCCTCGCTACCGGGCCAGCGGTGCTCGTTAGCTGATTCGTGGTCGGCAGCGTCTTAGCCAGTGTGGCCTGCAGTCCTTGAATCAACTGCTCACGCTGCGAAGCGGTGAGCTGCGTATCTGGGTGGATGAGCATATAGTCCGTCGGTGGCATCTGGCCAGTGCGAATATCATCCGCAAGCTTATTGGGCAGCGAAGACTTCTGAAATGTCGGCATACTGTTCAGGTCCGAGAAACTGACTTCGTCGCGGCCACTGTTCACGTGGCTTACAATGAGCCAGGAAGCTGGAGCCACGTAGGTATACCAAAGCCAGCGTGTTTGGTTGCTGTGACAATTCATGCACGCGGCGGTCGCCAGCTGTTGGGTCTGCGGCGAGTCCCATTGCAGCGGCGTCTGCACAGGTGGATTGGTGTGAGGGACAGGTGTCAACTGGATACGCAACCCTACGGCGAGCGCGATGGCGAGCAAACTGAGCAGCGCCGCTCCGACACTCCGCCCTGTGACCGACTTCACTGGCGTCAACGGTCTGCCGGCCTGATCAGACAGTTGGGCGAGGCCCCGTCGACTGGCCAGGCTGACGAGCGCCAGCACGCCGAAAACCGCCATGAGCCCGGCTCGCTCTGCATTTTCACCTTGCGATCAGTTTAGGAGCAGCCCTGACCGCCTGCGGCGCCGTTGCGCGCCTCCGCCGAGGTACCCATGGGCTTCCCCTGAAGATCGACAGGCACGATGCGATAGAAACAGAAGGCCGCCTGCGCTCCCTGCAGCATGGTCGTCGTCTCAAAGCCGGTCTTGGGCCGGACGCCAAGCAGCGCCAGCGACGACGGCGAATTGCCGCCGTAGACCTGGTACGACGAAACCTCGGTCGCCCCGTTCCAGCTGAAGGTAAGCTCCAGGGCGTTGTTCGCCGGCCGCAGCACGAGCGCGGGGGGCCAGGTGGGGTAGCCGTGCCAGGGGAAACGGAATGCCCGATAGGAGACGTAGGACTTGCCAAAGTCGATCTCCAGGGCTTTGGTGCCGTCGGGCTTCAGCTCCGTGATATTCGGGTACAGGTTGCTGCCCCAGTCAATGAACGCGTTGCCGTTGGGCAAGCGCTGCAAGTTGCCCATCGCCAGGGCGAAATCGGCCGCCGTGGCGTTGTACGCCCAGACCAGGGTAGCAGTCTTCGCAGTCTCGTCCACGACGTATTCGAGCGCTCTCGACACCTGAGGCTGGTGATCGTTGTGATTGTCGAAGATGGAGATATGCCCGTCGGGCAACCTGCGGACGTCATGCTGTTTGTAAAACTCGGCCGGACCACTGACGCCAGGGGCAAGCAAGAACACGAACTGGTTCTCCTTGCCTCCAAGCCGCCACATGATTGCACCGGTCTGGCGGTTGATCTTGATGATCTCGTCGAGGTGGCGGCTCGATAGCAGCAGGTTGCCATCCGTGTCCTGCTGCACTGCGTTAGAGTGGGTGTAGTCGATCTGGCCGGCGGTCAGGTCCTGATCGCTGTCGGTGACGGGAATGTAGTCCAGGGTGTGCCACTCAAACACCACGTGCTCCTTCTGATCCAGCTCCTGGATAACCTGTCCGGTCACGCTGGCCCGTGGATTCCCGTTTGCCACCAGCTTGCTCATGTCCACGATTCGTGTCTCGTCGACCAGCCAGAGATAGTGCCCATTCGGCAGCAGTTGCAGCTCGTGCTCGTTGGCTTGATAACCCTGCGCCGGCTTGATCATGTCGATCTCCCGGTACGAGCTATCCATGATGATGAACGCCGAGCGGTTCCAATCGTAGTAGGCCAGGTTTCCGTTCGGCAGGACGGTGAAATCATGCGCGTAATTGGGCATTTTCTGGTAATAGACCGGCTGGCCCTGGTTGTCGAGGATGACCAGGTAGGATATGGGCGTCGACTTATCCCAGGCAAAGATACCGGCGAATATGTCGCCATCGGCTGTGCCACTGGCAAGTGAGGTGACCGATATCGCCGGGAAATCGCCCGGCACGGTGACGTACTGCGGCGACGGGTCGGCGGGCGAACGGGCGGGCGGCAGAACGGCCGGAGAAACGGTCGGCGGGCGCCCGCCGGCTGCACTCAGAAAATCCAGATATCGAGGGAAGGTGGGGCCCATCTGCCCGGGATCCGGTGCCGGCTGGGATTCGGATGACAGGCCCGGCTGGCCCCCGGCGCCCCAGGCCGTAGCCGGGGTCTGCAACGCCCACTGACACAGAAGGGACACGGCCAACAATACGGCAAACGCTCTCGATCTCCAATACCTCATAATACGGCGCTCCTTCGTGAGGCATCGTATCGCGAAAGTGCGGCGACGTGGTTAACGAACGGTTAACGCATTAGATGTTCGCGCGTCATGGATCGCGCTGCATCTCCTCAGCCTGCAAAATCAAAAATACAAGGTCAAGACTCGACATCCTTCACAACATCGGCTATCATCCGGGTCGTTCCTCAGCCGCGGTACGCGCCTCCTCCCTCAGAGGCCACCCCTTGACCTGTACTGGATCGCGCCCCTCCTGGGCCGCGTGGAACTCCTTAGGCGCCCTTGCGCCAACTCCAATACCAACTCAAAGTCGAGCTTGCGAGCAGTCGCTGCCTACAGAGAACTCGGATCCGCCCCGGTCAGCCAGAGCTGACCAGGACAGACGGTGTGCTGCCTCGCCGCGATATTGTATTTACGAAGCAGCCGGCGCATCCATTAAAAGAAGGACAAAAATGGCTGTTGTGAAACCTGTTGATCCCATTCCGGTCATTGATGCTCTCGATCAGACCCTCGGCTGCCCCGTCGCTAACGGTGGCGCCGCATGTAACCATCTGTGTGGTGGGGGATGGCCTGGCACCAAGATTACGCATCACAGAATGCTCAAAGCTCTCCAACGCCGCAGAATCGTTCCTGAGTGTCTGCAGTGCGGCCCCCTGCAAGAGCAAGCCAAATATTGGTATCGTCTTCACGCCAACGATAGTTAGTTGTATTACGACGACTGCGGGAGAGCCTCAGATTGTGCCAAGGATCGTTCGCCAGGGCGCTACCGCAACTTGTGGTTCCGTCGGCGCGGTCGTATCGATCGTCCGATGCCCTTTCAAGCTTGGGCGAACTGTTTTGTCCTGTGAACTAAGCGATGCTCCACTTGTCGTACACTAAATACCGCGGGCGAGTTGTCCCACCGATCATTGACACACAGGGAAGGCGCTCAGTTGTTTTACTGTTTCAATCCACGCCCCCACGGAGGGGGCGACCTTGAGAGTTGAGCGCCCATCTGGTAATGGAGTGTTTCAATCCACGCCCCCACGGAGGGGGCGACATAAGCGATGGTCAGTTGCGGGTGCGCTTCCATGTTTCAATCCACGCCCCCACGGAGGGGGCGACGGCAGTAGTCCCGACCATTGCCACCGCTTGAATTGGTTTCAATCCACGCCCCCACGGAGGGGGCGACTCACGCTCGGCGTCTTGCCGTAGGCGATTTCCATGTTTCAATCCACGCCCCCACGGAGGGGGCGACCTCGAGCAGTGAGATCCTGTCGATGAGTTGAGTGGTTTCAATCCACGCCCCCACGGAGGGGGCGACCCGTTTGGCTTGCGCTGTCGTTTATACTGTATAGTTTCAATCCACGCCCCCACGGAGGGGGCGACATCGGGTCGATCAAGTTCACGCCAGCTAAGGTAGTTTCAATCCACGCCCCCACGGAGGGGGCGACATGGGCCGGCCGGCCTTCTGCCCTGGACACGAATGTTTCAATCCACGCCCCCACGGAGGGGGCGACGTGTCCCCTCGTACTTGTTGATGATCTTGCTAAAGTTTCAATCCACGCCCCCACGGAGGGGGCGACCTCTACGCGGCGCTGTTCGTGCCGAGCGCCCCGTTTCAATCCACGCCCCCCACGGAGGGGGCGACAGAACCGTGCTCAGGAATGTTCATCCCTTCTGTGTTTCAATCCACGCCCCCACGGAGGGGGCGACCGCAATTGGCTTCAGGATAGTGGTGTGACATGGGAGTTTCAATCCACGCCCCCACGGAGGGGGCGACGTGCGGTGCGATTCGTTTTCACCAGCGTCAGGCGAGTTTCAATCCACGCCCCCACGGAGGGGGCGACCATCCGCTCCCAGTCGTTGCTGCCATAGTCGTAAGTGTTTCAATCCACGCCCCCACGGAGGGGGCGACGCCGAGGCGCCCACGATCACCGCCATTTGGCCAGTTTCAATCCACGCCCCCACGGAGGGGGCGACCTTGGCCGTGCCAACTGCCAGTTCTGTGTACTATCGTTTCAATCCACGCCCCCACGGAGGGGGCGACGCCGGAAGTCTCCGCCACAAGGCCGAGTTACGGGGTTTCAATCCACGCCCCCACGGAGGGGGCGACATGATGTCGGCCGTGATCGCGCCGCGCGGTGCCAGGTTTCAATCCACGCCCCCACGGAGGGGGCGACGTGTAGTGCGCATATTATACGACAATCTACGGGTGTTTCAATCCACGCCCCCACGGAGGGGGCGACACGCGGCGTTTTCAGAAGTAAACGTAGGCATTAGTTTCAATCCACGCCCCCACGGAGGGGGCGACTCCAATTACGCGGAGGGCTTTCACATTCACGGTGGTTTCAATCCACGCCCCCACGGAGGGGGCGACAAGCTTGCAAAGTATGACGCGCCGTTATAATCGGAGTTTCAATCCACGCCCCCACGGAGGGGGCGACGAATACGCACTACAAGTCACCCCGTGGCTTCGTGTTTCAATCCACGCCCCCACGGAGGGGGCGACACCTCAGGCCGTCCACCCACATGATGCCGTCCTGTTTCAATCCACGCCCCCACGGAGGGGGCGACCACGCAGGCTGCGCTCTTTGGCATTGCCCAGTGCGTTTCAATCCACGCCCCCACGGAGGGGGCGACCTAATCCTCCTCGGAACCAACAACAGGCAAGGGTTTCAATCCACGCCCCCACGGAGGGGGCGACTGGCTACACTGTGCTACAATGTAGGCACAGTAAAGTTTCAATCCACGCCCCCACGGAGGGGGCGACGCGATTGCTTGCCGGCGTAGTACCTCGACGGCGGTGTTTCAATCCACGCCCCCACGGAGGGGGCGACTCCAGCGTATCTGGGCCACGCGCCGCTCAGACAAGTTTCAATCCACGCCCCCACGGAGGGGGCGACTGTGACTTACCGCATCATGTCGAACGGATTTTCAGTTTCAATCCACGCCCCCACGGAGGGGGCGACCATTGACGACAACCAGGACACCCACCTCTACTCGTTTCAATCCACGCCCCCACGGAGGGGGCGACTCACCGACGATCTGGACAAGGCGCTCGCGCTTGTGTTTCAATCCACGCCCCCACGGAGGGGGCGACCCGGCGTTGCGCGCGCAGGTCTCAGCGGACCAGCCGTTTCAATCCACGCCCCCACGGAGGGGGCGACCTCCAGTCCCAGTCCGACCGCGCCCAAAACGGTGTTTCAATCCACGCCCCCACGGAGGGGGCGACTAGTAGGGTTTGTCCATCGGTGCTCCTTTACAGGTTTCAATCCACGCCCCCACGGAGGGGGCGACCCTATACCCTGGCTGGGATTAACACTGGACTGACGTTTCAATCCACGCCCCCACGGAGGGGGCGACTATGGGGTTGCCACGCGGCGTACAATGGCATTCTAGTTTCAATCCACGCCCCCACGGAGGGGGCGACCAGGCTTCCACGCGCTATGATCGTAAGATCAGAGTTTCAATCCACGCCCCCACGGAGGGGGCGACGGCGGGGTTTACGACCCGATGGGTAACGAGCAGTGGTTTCAATCCACGCCCCCACGGAGGGGGCGACGTCAAGGCGGCGCTGACCACGCCGGGGATACTGGTTTCAATCCACGCCCCCACGGAGGGGGCGACCCTTGCCGTCCGCGCTCACAGCCAGCACGCGCGCGTTTCAATCCACGCCCCCACGGAGGGGGCGACTTAAATAGCCCAAAGCGCGCGTTGCCTTCTCCTTGTTTCAATCCACGCCCCCACGGAGGGGGCGACGCACGCTTACGACCCGGCAAAGCAACACCCGGGTGTTTCAATCCACGCCCCCACGGAGGGGGCGACCTTCGGGCCAACGGCAGTTGACATGAGACAGATGTGTTTCAATCCACGCCCCCACGGAGGGGGCGACACGTGAGGGGCGGTGCCCCCTCTGCGACTACCTAGTTTCAATCCACGCCCCCACGGAGGGGGCGACTTGGTACGCCAATAGCATCTACGAGGATATGGGGTTTCAATCCACGCCCCCACGGAGGGGGCGACACGCGGCGAGCCGCCGGGTGCTGCGTTTGCATAAGTTTCAATCCACGCCCCCACGGAGGGGGCGACGGCGCAGGAAGGCACGACAGGCGCCACACACCTGTTTCAATCCACGCCCCCACGGAGGGGGCGACGTCAAGGTCGGCGTCAGTCAGTTCATGCTTGGCAAGTTTCAATCCACGCCCCCACGGAGGGGGCGACTGTATATCGTGGCCGATGCCTACATTGCATCGCTGTTTCAATCCACGCCCCCACGGAGGGGGCGACTTCGGTTGCCCGGTAGATGTCCACCCCCTCGGTGTTTCAATCCACGCCCCCACGGAGGGGGCGACCTGGTGCCCGGTGGCAAGATCGCGCTGATGGACACCGTTTCAATCCACGCCCCCACGGAGGGGGCGACCAGGATGCGCCAAGGTCTTCGCCCCGTATTGTCTGTTTCAATCCACGCCCCCACGGAGGGGGCGACATGCCTGTCTTTGCAAACGCGCCCACTGTAGCTGGTTTCAATCCACGCCCCCACGGAGGGGGCGACGTGTGATAGGCGCGCTCATTGCGTCTCCTCAAGAGTTTCAATCCACGCCCCCACGGAGGGGGCGACCTGAGGACCGCACCATCACAATCCAGTTAAGGGAGTTTCAATCCACGCCCCCACGGAGGGGGCGACCCATTGCACTCGCCAATGTACTTGAGCACGTAGTTTCAATCCACGCCCCCACGGAGGGGGCGACCCGTAGGCCACGGTAAAGCCGATAGGGTGACAATGTTTCAATCCACGCCCCCACGGAGGGGGCGACTTTCATTAAGTACCGTGCACACCGGGCCTTAGTGAGTTTCAATCCACGCCCCCACGGAGGGGGCGACTCAGTTGGGCCAAACTAGCCGACGTATGTTGGGTGTTTCAATCCACGCCCCCACGGAGGGGGCGACTGGATATTGCGCACAAGCGCGACCGGATACCACGGGTTTCAATCCACGCCCCCACGGAGGGGGCGACAAGTGATCCAGCGGAAGTACGACGAACTGGCCGAGTTTCAATCCACGCCCCCACGGAGGGGGCGACTTGGATCGCGGCGCAATGCGGGGCGCCGGCGAGAGTTTCAATCCACGCCCCCACGGAGGGGGCGACGCGATTGCCTGTATCTCGCTACACACGTTTGACTGTTTCAATCCACGCCCCCACGGAGGGGGCGACAGAACGTGCCGGCGGACTCAGAGCAAGCAACGGCGGTTTCAATCCACGCCCCCACGGAGGGGGCGACCAAATCAACAAGGCTAATGGCACGACGAATGTGTTGTTTCAATCCACGCCCCCACGGAGGGGGCGACGACGGCATTCACCAACCTCGGGCCGGGGACACAGTTTCAATCCACGCCCCCACGGAGGGGGCGACGGATAAAGCTGGTTTTCGTGGCTGACAAAGTAGCGTTTCAATCCACGCCCCCACGGAGGGGGCGACCGAGCCATTGCCCCGGATGCGCATACCCTCACGAAGTTTCAATCCACGCCCCCACGGAGGGGGCGACCGCAACATGTTGTGGTTTTGCCGATTCTAACACCTAGATATAGTACCGTTCAACATTGTACCTGCCCGAATCATGGTGGTATCGGCTTAGTGGCCCTTGTTAAGGTGCGTTTTCCTTGCGAACCTCTAGCACTTCTCCTGTTAGCTCCGGGTTCGCATCCTGATTATCTCAAGCGACCAGCGGACCAGCCAAGTCAATGCTGGCCTTTGCCCCTATATGTTCCACTCGACTGGACCACTTATCTCCCAGATGGTAGAAGCGTAAGCTGTCCTTCTCGATGTCAATTAACTCCGTCAGGCGCTGTTTTAGTTGCGTTAGCTGCGCGGAGTCGACCAGACACTCGAATACGGAGTTCTGGACGCGCTGCCCGTAGTTTTGGCATACCTTGGCAACCTTGCGCAGACGTTTCTCGCCGGCGCTGGTCTCGGTGTTAATGTCGTAGGTAATCAAGATCATCATGCTGATCGCCGTTCTCTAGTTCCAAAAATACGGCGGATAGGCGTCTAGATCGCCGCGCATATGGCGGGCCAGTAGCATAGCCTGAACATGGGGGACCAGTCCATAGGGAACGCGCTCCTTGAGATAAGGATGCATGACCACGTCTGTCTTGCGCTTCTGCCACGCTACCAGAACCTCCTTGCGCGTATCATCGTCCATCAAGACTCCACCGCTCTCTTTCTGCGTGAATCCCGAACCTTTGACTTGCTTGAGATTCACCAACGAGAGCGCCAGACGATCTGCCAGCGGCGCGCGTAGTTCCTCAAGCAGATCAAGCGCCAAAGAGGGACGCCCAGGCCGATCGGTGTGCAAGAAGCCCATCTGTGGATCGAGGCCAACGGTTTCCAGCGCGGCGACGACCTCGTGGGTTAGCAGGGTGTAGAGGAACGATAACAGGGCATTCATATTGTCCAGTGGCGGGCGGCGGTTGCGATTGCTGAAATGGAAATCCTCCTTTTGCTGTAAGATCATTTGCTCGAAGACGCCAAAGTACTGTTTGGCCGCGGTCCCTTCCAGACCGCGCAGGGTTTCGAGGCTGTCAGCGGCCTGAACGTCCGCCAGGGTGGCTTTCAGGAATTGGGAGGCCGATTCCAGAGCCGGCACATCCACCAGCAGCGCGTGGTCGCGCAAGGCACGCTCAATCACCTTGCGGCTGTTGGCGATCTTAGCGAGCAGGATAGACCGGGCGATACTCACGCTCGCGGCTTCCTGAAGGGAAAGCTCATGTTGCCGGCGGCGCAACCAGATATTTCCGTGCGCGCCGCCGGTCACCCGGGCCAGAAATTGTCCGCTTGGCTTCAAAAAACAGAGACCGATGTGCCGTTCCGCGCACGCTCCCATTAGAGCCGGGCTGATGCCCGGATAGTTGAAACAGACGATACTCTCCAGGTTGTGCAGTGGCAGGCGCATAGAGGCCTTGTCGTCTTTCTTAACCACTACATTCTCGCCGTCCAGCGAAAGATAGGCCTCAGGCGTGGTGACGTAGAGTACGTTGCCAAGCTTCTTCACAGTCTATGCCCCTTCAAGTTGTTGCTTGATATAGCTGGAAGCAGGCGTCGTGTTGCCCTGCAATTGCGGCAAGCAGATATCGGCGAGCGAACAGGAACCGCAGGCTTTCGATGGCTTGACGCGTGGCGTGTGCCCGCGCTCATAGTAGGCATGCATCTCCTGGGCCGCCTTCCGCACCAGGTCGCGCAGGTCAGCGGCGAGGTCCACGGCTACACGCCGGCGGGTCTCGCCGTAGTAGAGATAGCCCAACGGAATCGAGACCGCCAGCATATCCTCCAAACACATGGCTTGCGCGCACAATTGGACTTCATCGCATTGATCTTGTTTCGCCTTGCCCCGCTTATACTCGACCGGCGCGGCCAGATAGCGTCCCGACCGCCCCGGCAATAGCACACCTTCAGGCGCGGCGGTGAATTCCACCACATCGCACACGCCGGACAAACCGAGTTGGGGCGAGGATACCGGCACCGACCGGGCAATGATCACATCCTTGCGTTTTTCGGTGAAGAAGGGATCATCCACCCGGCGGTGCAGAATCCGGCCCTCCGCGGTGAGCGCATTCTCCTGCCACTGGCGCTCCACGTGGATCAGCGCCCACTGCCGGCGGCAGAAGATGAAGTGTTGAATGCCCGATAGCGGCAGCCAGGCATCGGCCGGATATTCGGTTGTCATACCTTCTCGATGAGTTCGACTCCATCGGGCAGATCGGCCTTGTTCACCGTGACGACATAGTCCGAGAAACTGCGCGGCGCAGTCACACCCGCCTTGCGTTGCGCTTTGACACGTTCGAAAAGCAGGTGTGACGGCGCGTTGCCGAGATCACTGGCGTGCTTGAACACGAGCAGCCTGCGGGTTGCCATCTTACCCCGCGCCGCCGAATGGTCGTGTTCGAACATGTTGACCAATGCATCCCAGAGCAAGGCCAGATCATCTTCCGAGAAACCCGTGCCTTTGTTCTGAGCGTTGGCTAGTTTGGCGGAAACATAGCCTTCCACGCGATAGAGGCCATAGGGCACAATATGCTTGCGGCCCATGGTGCGCTCCTTTTCAATGTCCTCCACACGCGTGACTGCTTGACGAGTGATGGTAACCTCTTGCTGGATGATGGGCTCAATGCTGCGGGAGAAGTTGATCTGAACCGGGCCCCGCACCTGACCGCAGTTATCGCCCGTGCTCATCACGGCGCCGAAGGTGCGCACATCGAAGAAATTGGCGCACATCCACTGCCGGGCTTTGTTTACGCCGTTCGAGTCGGCCTGACCGGTCGCCAGCCCCACTGCTTTGTAGGCTTCGGCATGATTCTGATTGAGGGGCGTGCCTTCTTTGATGTGGATACGATAGCCAGCCGCATCAGCGCGGACGAGTTCGACGTAGTTGCGAATCTTCCGCTTCAGGCACACATCGGTGACGATGCCGTGGCCGGTCTCGGGATCAATGCGTGGCATGTTGCCCGCATCCGGGTCGCCGTTGGGATTGCCGTTCTCGACATCGTAGAGCAAAACGAATTCATAGCGGTTGTTGATCGGGCTAGACATGATGGGGTCTCCTTTCGCGTATGGAAGATTAGTTTTTCGTCTCAGCTGCTTGGGTGACGTTCTTGGGCCTGGCCGTCCAAAGCTCTTTGCGCTGGTGGTAATAGCCCAGGACAAAAACGCCCTGCTCATCCAGCGTCAGCCGCGTTGGAATGGGGTTGGTCTCTACATCCAGTAAACCCAGAATCTCCTGGATGCGACGGTCGCTTGCATAGCCGTATTCGGCTTTGGCAATGTGATGTTGGGAGAGCCGCAAGAGGATCGGGAAGACGCTGGCCGGTGCGGCGCAGGCCGATGTGAAGTACCGATCCTTGATGCTGGCGTTGACATTGCCGATCGCCTCCTGTTGTACCTTCTCCAACACCGCGAACAGGCGGCCCAATACATAAGCCGGGTTGGTGGACTGCTCGTTGAGCGCCATAATCAAGACCTCCTTGAATGGATGTTCGGGTTGATGACGATATTTGCGCAGCAGGTACGCCTTGATGACCGCCGCGCGGACATAGTTGATCTTGGATATCCCCTTTGCTGTCTCATCCATGTCAGCACGGATGCGGGTGATCATGGCGTTGTACAGCGCGGCCGGGTAGGGTGCGCCGGTCAGGATGGAGCGGAGGACCGCGCCGGCCAGCAGCGGGGAAGCGTCCTTATCCCTGGACTTCCTAGATACCGTCTCATACAAGACGCGGCTCACAGTAAGGTAGCCGGGCTGGTCGTCGTATTCCTTGACGATCTCCAGGTCCCGGTAATGCGCCATGATATGATCGACGATCTTCTCGAACGGATCGGTGATGAAGAAGCGCACCGACACGCGCGCCGCGTTGGGCGCCAACCCCAGCACGTAGAACCGTGGGTTCTCCTCGCCCAATTCGGCCATCATCGCGTCCAGGTCGAGCTTTTGGCCGCGGCTCACCTTCTTTGCTTTTGCCCGCAGCTCGGCCTCGGCTTTCCTTTGCCCGGTCTGGTCCGTCTCCTCCTGCTCGATCTCGGCCGGATCAATGATGGCAGCGAAGGCAGGTTCATAAGCGCGGTTGTCGCTTTCAGCCCAGTAAACGACTGTGGTATCGCCCAGATGGATCTTCTTGTTGGGGTTAGCATCGGAGAGCAGATAGTTCAGCGTTGTTGTGTACGCGAAGGCAGCTTCTTCGCTGACGGGCGCATTCTGGCCCTGGGAACGATTGTAGGATTCATAGGCTGGGGCGTTGAAGCCAATGAGCGTTGCTCCGCTCGGCTGCGCGCCGCGCACGCGCTTCAGACTCGGATGAAGGCGCGCCGTAGGAGCGAGTTTCCCCGTGACCAGGCACTGCATTTTCGCCCCGCCTTGCGCCGCCAGGTGATCGGCCCACGTCTCTCGAATCTGGGCATCATCGTGCGCAAATGCGCCGTTGACCAGAAAGACAAGATTGCCACCCCCCAGCAGCGTCTCCAGATGCTTGGCGATGGTCGGGTGCTCACGCGCGATGGAGGGGTCATGCTGTCGCAAGAAAGCCGACACCGCGCGTGCGGCGTCGCTGTCAACGCAGCCAAGCAGATCGCTATTGAACTTGCGGAAGGCCTCGAAACGCTGCTGGCTGTATCTCGGCTTGGCAACGTCCTGGTCCGAGATACCCAGCACATAAGTCGTGTTATCCCACAGGAAATTCGCGGCGACATTGACTGAACGCTTGACAGCGGTTGGTACTACCATTGAGCGCGGCACTTCAACCATTTTCTTGCCACGTTGTTCCTGGCTGAATTGCGGCAACACGTCCAACAACTCACCTTCAGCCGAGATATTGAGCGCGAAGCTTACGCCGACGGTGCTATAGCCGAATGGGGCGATTCCAATATCTGGGTCTTTGAGCAGAATGCCGTAGTAGCGATTGAGCGCTTGCAGGATCATCGCATCACCCTCTTGGCTCGATGTCGCGCAGGTCGAGCACCCCGTCACGCAGTTCGGCTCTGAAAAACTTCGGTTGAATGTCCGCCGGGTCGGCGAAATCCAGATCGTAGAGCATCCAACCCAGATCCCTCGTGCCGATCAAACGACTTGCAGGTACGTCTCCGCTCTCGATAAGCTCCACCTGAGCGGGAAACTCACGGGTTCCCAGACAAGGCGCATGGTAGTGCTGTCCTTTGCGCAGCCGGCGTAGGATGATGTTGTAGTGCTTTTCGACAGTATCCTCGGCACCGGCTTGGACGGTCAGCTCGAAATGCGCCTCAATCACGTAATCCACGTCCTTCAGGACCATGGCCGCCCGTTGCTGGCGTTTGTCCGTCGCGTCCATGAAAAACGGCTCATTGGCGCCGTTCATGCGCCGCTCGGCTTCGCGTGTCGAGATTTTGTCGCTCACTTCATTGCGGCGGATGTTGGTGAACTTAATTTCGTTCAGCACGTGAATCTCATCGATCACCCATCGGATGGCGGGTTTCCAATAGACCGCTTCGATGATGCCTCGCGCCGCCGAGGGCGTGATGACGTCGTAACTGACCCGCTCGACCTTCATCTCGGGCCGGGTGAAAAGCGCATAATCGCCTCGCACACGTATCGTGAGTCCGAATCCCATAGCGCAAACCTCCTTTTGGCAGGCTAATCGGTGAAGATAGCGTCTCCGCTGGATCGTTCCGGGATTACCAGTCCCGTCGCGGGGTCGTAGTAGAGCTGCATCTGTGCTGGGTCCAGAACGTGGTAGGTATCAGCAATGGTCTGTATAGCTCCTTTGGTTTGCAGGTTCTCGAACTCGTACTCGTAGATGTTGACAGCATAGAGCTGTAACTGGCGCAAAGTACTTGCTGGATATAAAACGTATTTGAGCGAGTCAATCTTGCGCTTGGCATCGTCATCGTACGGAATGAAGATGGTAACGGTGCTTTGGTCTATCAGCTTGAACTTCTCCGCTGCGGTCTTGAAGTCGAAGTCCGGTTGCCCGGTGCGCTTCTCGAAGTGTCCAGTGATCTCTTGTGCATCGAACCCGCGTTCGTCGTGCAGGGTGTAAAGCAGCGTGTAGTACTCCTCGATCGCTGTCGTTGTTGTGGGATCGTCAGCATGGTCACGCAATACCGATTCAGCGACACTCGCAGTCTGTTTGATGAATTCCGGCGTCCGCTTGATGAACTCCGTTTGCGGCCGAAAAACGAACACATCACCCGACGGATTTCGCATCTCGCGATTGACCCGCCCCGCGGCCTGGATGATCGAATCAAGTCCTGCCAACGCCCGGAACCCGACGGGAAAATCCACGTCAATGCCCGCTTCCATCACCTGCGTGGAGACCACACGGCAAGTTTGGTCGGTCTTGAGCCGTTGCCGGATCTCTTCAAGGGTGGCCTTACGGTGCACCGGACACATCAGCGTTGAGAGATGAAAACTCCCATCTTCATCCAGCAGGTCGTAGAGTCCTTTGGCGTGGCGCCGGGTGTTGACGATGCACAGAGCCTGCCGCTGAGCATTTAGTTGTTCTATCAACTCGGCGTCCGGCACAGTTCCAAGATTTTTTACCTGCACCCGGTGGAAAAAGTCGAACAAAGCCTGCGGGTTGGGGGCCAATTCGGTGAATTCAGTCCGCGCCGAAAAGAACCGCTGCAACGACGGTTGGGTGGCCGTACAGATCACCGCACTGCAACCATAGTTTTGCACTAACTCCTGTACGGCCAACAGGCAGGGTTTCAGGTAATGACGCGGTAGCATTTGGGCTTCATCGAACACGAGGACGCTTTTGGCGATGTTATGCAACTTGCGCGCTTGTGACTTCTTACTGGCAAACAGCGATTCAAAGAACTGCACATTGGTTGTCACCACGATGGGAATATCCCAGTTCTCCGCAGCCAACTTTAGTTTCGCCTTCACCTGATTGGTTTCGTCATCCGATGGTTGAACCTTCGCTTCCCAGGCGTAGTTCGAGTGATGCTCAAGGATGTTCTCCGCCCCTAGTTCGCCCAGTGCTTCCCGGAAGACGGCCGCATTCTGCTCGATGATGCTTGTGAAGGGGATGATGTAAATGATTCTTTCCAGGCCGTGAGCGCGAGCTTGATTGAGAGCAAAGGCCATCGAAGCCAGGGTTTTCCCACCTCCCGTAGGAACTGTCAGCGTGAAGAAGCCTGGTGCGGCGCTTGCCCCCTCACGACAGGCTTTCAGGATCTCCGTGCGCTTGTGGTTGATAGGGGTCTGCGGGTTTCCAAAGCGCTGCATATAGCGATTGAATTGTTCGGCCAACGCGTCGATGCTGGCGTATTGCCCCCGCGGCTTTTCGAGGTCATCCATGTAACACTCGGTTTCCAGCCAGTCAGCATCTACCAACGTGGAAAAAAGCATACGGGTCAAGAAGGAGACCGAGAACCCGACATAGGCTCTCTCTTTCTCACCGAGCCGGAAACGGGATGGTTTGATACGCAGTGGTTGCATCTGCCAAGGGGCAATCGATATTTCGGTCTTGTACGCGCTGAAATCCTTGAGTCTCTTTTTGTCTCGGCGGGCCAGCAACGTACCGTCAGTCTCCACGTCGGCTTTGCTGCCGTAATCCGGCAAGCCGGTATGGTGTCCGGCAATACAGTAGGAAATTAACTCGGCTAAGTCTCTGTAGGGAGCATCAGGAAATAGTTTGACGACTTCTTGCGCCCCGGCGGTGGCGTGGTCGACACGCCCGCTGCTGCCTCGCAATCGTGCCTGGAATTCCAATGAGTACTTGCCTATGTCATGCAAGTTCCCGGCGATGCGCGCCAACTCAGAGATACCAGCAGCACGCCCTAGTTTGGCTGCCAACTCGCCTGTTGCCATCAGGTGAGCCTTCAGGAGTTGCCATTCTGATTCTGCCACATCGGGCCGGGAATGGGCGTAGTATTTGGGTTGAGTAGGCGGCATAACCATCACGCCATAGGTATCCGCCAGCCGCTGCGCCTCACGCCTCAACGCTTGTCTTAACCCCTCAGGCTCGATCACCTCGACATCCGCGCCCCACCCGCGTATCCAGGGGAGCATCTCCTGCGGCTCGGCCACCTGCGCCCGCCACAGCAGCGAGCCGTCTGGCTGGTCTTCGGTCTTCTGAGATGAATGCCAGTGTGTCTCCTTGACCCGAGGTGCGACGCGCGGGTGAAAGCGCAGGAGCACCTCGACGGGCTCGGCGTCCGTGTACCAGATCCCCCAGGCATCACGCAACAGGCCGGTTGGGTCGAATTCCTCCGGGATCGTATAGGGTTCGTGCGTGATCTCAGCCGCCCGGATACGCTCGATCTTGAGCGTGCGGAGTTTGCCCGGCGGCTCGCGCAGGCCAATCACATGGGCTGTTTGTCCCACCGCATACGGCTCGATGAGGTATGGCGCCAGCAGATAGTCAAACACCCGCCCGTCGGGCATCCGATGGCTTACCTTCACCTTGCGCCCGGCCGACCAGCCTTCGGTCAGCTTCTCCAACACGTCGAGATACACCGGATCACGGAAGGCAGCCTCCGCATCCATCACGTCGGCCGAGCGTAGTAGATGCTGGCTGACGTTGTGATCCAGCCGTTCCAGCGCCCGGCCGAGCTTGCGCAGCGCCAACGCGGCATGTGGATTCTGCTTGTCGGTGCGCGTCGCCAGCAGCCTGGTGGCAAGGTGAATCGCCATGATCTCATGGAGGTTAAACGTGACCTTTGTCAGATCGGCCGAGCGGTCCAATTTAAGCTTGTTGTCGTCAAGGTCGTCCTCGTAGATGGAGGGCGACAGGTCATCGGCATTCAGGTACTTGGTCATCGTCGAGCGGTTAAAGTGCAGCCGCCGGGCAATCTCCGATCGTGTCAGTCCTTCCGGATGCGCCCAGAGCAGTGCCTCGATCTGCGACAACCGTTCGCGTTTCGATTCCGCTCGTTTCATTGGCGTCCCCTTTTGCTACCAGTATGGCGTTTGCTTGCACTATAGCACGCGCCTGTGGCGAATTCTGCAACAAAGCGAAAACTGTCCGGCAAGTTCAGCGTCGGAACGGCCACAGCCGCCCGTGCCGGTCCTCGCTCAACAAGTGCCCCTGATTTTCTAGCGCCGGCAACGCACGCGTCACCGCCGAGCGGGACACGCCGAGTTCATCGGCGATCTCCGCCGCGCGCACGCCGGGATGCCTGTCCACACAGTCGATGATCTGCTCCGCCCGCTGCCTGTCGGGATGCCTGCCCATCTCGCCCTCCTGTAGATTGGGTCGCATTGCTGTCCCCAATCTACCGAGGGCGTGTTGCCGGTACGGCAACATCGGGCGGGCGAGTTTCGCAATTCCTGGCCGGATAACCTTAAATGCAAATAGCCGGCGTCAGCCGGCAGCGGTCGATCAGTCCTGGGAAGGGCGATCAGGGCTGGTGTAAGCGGGTGTAAGCACTGAACGGCCATGCACGCATCTCGTCGTTGAGTGGGCGCGGCCGGCGATGGTGGCCGGGGCGCGGTTGGTTGCGTTCTCGTTGAATCTTGTCGATGGGTGGGCCGAAGGACAGCGGCCAGGACCACTATAGCACACCTGGGCTAAGGGCGCAACGCGACGCGCGTCACGGCGGCCTCGCGGTGTGTCTCAGTTTGGGGGCACGCCCTGGGGCATCGCCCCGTCGTCCTCAGCGGATCTGCCGCTGATATTGCAGGACGAGTCTGTGCCGGCGAAGGATCTGGCGCTGCGCCACCCGAGAGTGTTCACACACGTCTGGCCGCTCGGTTCTTGGGTTCCAAGACCCGTTGCGTAGAAACTGCGCGCCGGAAGATGCTTCGCTGGTGACTCGCCGCAGCTTGTATTGAGTGGTCAACCCCGCTCAGCATGACAGCGGGGGAGTTTCTCGGTGGGGCACATCCTGCCGCGCGGCATGGGCAATTCAGAATGATATTTGCCAGGGCCGAGAATATCGCCCCCAACCAGAACTCAGCCACGCTCCGAGAGGATAACGGAAAAGTGTCGGGCGGAGCCCTTGATCACGAAGACGCCAAGGTCCGGAAGCTCGCGAAGCGCAAGAACGCGAAGGGTTCTGGCGGACGCGCCCTTCGCGTTCTTCGTGCTTCGTGCTTCGTGCGGCGTGCGGATTCCGATCCGCCGCGCCGCCCTTCGTGCGCCTTCGTGTTACTTCGTGATCCAAACGGCCTTCGTGATCCAAACCCCCCGCCTCCCTGAGGTTCGGACATGAGTTCGGACAGTAAAGCCAGTTGACAAGCAGTACTGTGTCGAGACCGGGATCA